>Ga0209211_10000648_pt1 | contig 69722 bp, 87 predicted proteins | sample RifGroA2_FD_183992 | JGI IMG/M metagenome (GOLD analysis project Ga0209211, IMG submission 183992) | Groundwater microbial communities from Rifle, Colorado, USA - Groundwater A2 (SPAdes) (version 2) | ecosystem: Environmental > Aquatic > Deep subsurface > Groundwater | place: Rifle, Colorado... | reverse complement strand
AGAGATTGATAAAAAACTATCGCGTATCTAATTTTTTAATATTTGATAGATTAATTGTTAGAATCCTAGGTTTTTTATTTGAAAAATCGAAAGGGCTCATCATTAGATTTTTAAATGAGGTATCACGGAGCAACAAACCAGATTCGGTCTCTTCGGTGCGGAGCGTTGACGGCGACAGCTGGAATAATAAACGGCTGGACTTCGTAACCGGAATTTTCCAAGTCAAGACACACTTGCTCGAATACCATTCCGTTTTGCATAGTAAGCAATCCGCGCACATTTTCAGCAATAACCCAGCGCGGTTTTGCCAGGCGGATGACTCGAAGCATTTCCGGCCAGAGATAACGATCGTCATCCGTGCCTCGCCTTTTTCCGGCTTGGGAAAAAGGTTGGCATGGAAAGCCTCCGGTGAGAATATCAATACATCCCTCAAGGCCATCGAATGCTTGCTTCCCGGCTTCTGCTGGGTTGATTTTCTTTTTCCTGATTGTGAGTCTGTTGCCGTCGGAGTCGGAATCAAATCTCGCGTGGAATATCCGGTCGGATGTATTTTTAAATAATTGTCTATTCCCACCTGCTTGCTGTTTTTTCCCCGGCTTTTGTAGTCCGTTCCGGTCGGTGTTGGCAACAGATTTGATTTCTTTGATGTCCTCATATATTTTTGAATTTGGAAACCTTAGTTTTAATAATCTCTGGCAGTACGAATCGTTGTCACAAAAAATATGTTCCGATTTCGGCCAAATTTCTTCGACTGCCAGAGCGAAGCCGCCGATGCCTGAAAATAAATCCAAATGCCGCATGTGTTTTTATTTTATTTCCGCGAAATACAGAGTGATTTTTTCAACCGATTGAGCGCCTCGACCATCGCGCTCATTTTCTCTGCTTCATTTCCGGTCTTCAGATTTTTCCCGCCATTATATTGCATGGCAATCCGCTCCAGGTTCCCGTAAAAACCGTATTCGCGGGAACTAGCCTTAATAAAATCTCGAATTACTTCTTTGCACAGCGCCGCCCCAAAGCTCGGACTCATTTCATTTTTATTCTGCAAAAACCATACAAGTTCAAGCTCGAGCTGAAATTCTGTCAGGTGCTGCAAGGCATGCTTCAACAACTGGCCATCCTTATTTTTCACCAGAATCGGTTTGGTTTTTCTAATCGCTTGGCATAACTGACCGAACTTCCAGAAAAAATATCTGGATGAAATTATTTTTTTATTTTGGCCAAGCTCGCTTGTCCGATAGGACTTCTTTGTAAACCCGGTTTCTTTTGTAGCCCGAAAATTTTTCGCGCGAAGATTTTTCGGGGGTTGTGGATAACCCTTCAATACCTCGCCTGATTTTCCCGCCCCCGAACTATTTTCGGGGGTAGTCTGCTCGGGGTTTTTCAGGCTGAGACGATAGAAGATTTTTCCGCCGCACTTCATGCGCTTTTGTGGCGAATCCAAGAGCTCGCCCGCTTCGTCGTGAGCCTGAATTATTCTCAACTCGTCCACCAATCGCTTGAGCGAATTTTGAATGGCCCTGTCGCTTCGGTTTATCTTTTTCATCAACTGGCCTTGGCTTATCCAATCTTTTTCTTTGCGCCTTTTCGTTTCCAGATCCTCAATCCATCCCAGCGTCTGGTCGGCAACGACAAGAAGAATCCGCAGTTCCACATCGCTCAAAAGCGGCATCCATTTGCGAATGATGAGATGCGGTATTTGAGTCGTGTTGGGAATCAACGATTGTATTTCACATTCCATATTTTTTGACGAAAGGGAAACAGCCCTCTGTTTCCGCACTGACTTTTTACGGCCAGCAAACGCCTGAGAGCTGTTAAAAATAAATCGGGAAATGAGTCCTAATGTCTTCTTCCGCTTCTTCCTGCTCGTACAAATTGTCGGGATCGGGATCGACCTGCCCGATACCCCTGCATTTCTTGCAGTAGATGTTTTCTCCGTCACATTCTTCACATTGGCGTTTTTCGCCATCAAGAATGTACTGTCGTATCTTTTTTTCTCGCAATTTTTTTGGAAACTCGTTCCATTCGAGATTGAATGCGTATTTCATATCAATAATTGGCTACTATCGTGCAAGGCTCCCCCGTCTTCTTTTCTTTTTGCTCGCACAATTTCACAAAATCAATGAAACTTTTTTTGACCATGTCGATCCGCTTTTTCCTTATTTCCTTGTAGAGTTTTCTCTCTCGTTCTTCGACCAATTCGAGAGTCCGCGGCAACCGCTCGCGTAAAACTTCGGCTGGAATTTTCGCTTCTCCTTTCTTGGAAAAAACTTCCTGAAACATGTAGTGGGTCGCGTAAGGATTGCCGCGATACGCTTCCCTCAGATATCCCACGTGCCCGTGCACTGCGGAAAATCCGGTGAACTGTTCTTGTACTTGTTTGGGCGTCTGGTTTTTCCAGCGCGCATAAATATCGATACCCATAACTTTTTATCTTCGGCAGGTTTCCATCTTCGATTTATTCGCCCTATCGGCGGAATCGGATATTGAAAACCTGGTTCATTTACATCCCCGAAGATCGAGACATTGACTTCGGGGATTTTTTAATTACTTGGCGGCTCTGTTCGACTTGCGGAGCCGGATTTCACTTCGGTGATCGTGAGCGACTTTCGGTTTTTTTATTTGAGAATGTTTATCGCCAGCTTCGCTTGGGATGACCAGAACGGACTCCAATATCCGCTTTGACCATCCGCCGTGATTTGGGCGAGCGAGGCGAAGAGAATTATTATGTCGAGCATTACCAGGAAGGCGGCCAATTGCGTAGCGCAGACGATCGTTTTCTTGGCGTGCTCGTAAGTTACTGCGGTCATAATTTTGATTTATCCTCGGCCGTGCGATATGCGCCGACCGGAAGATTATTACTTAAGCTGCTTTTTGATTTCATCGATCAGAGCTTTCCTGATCTGATCGAAGGCGTAGCCCGCCATTTCGCTTTGGGTTTCTCCGTCGGACAGTTCCGTCGTAAGTTTTCCCATCAGTTCGCCGGTCTCGTCGGAGATATTATCTTCGAGATTCTCGGCAAGCAATTCGGCTTTCGCCCTGATGCGGTCACGCATCACTTTTCCAAGCACTTCGCCACGCAGGCTTTTTTTGACTTTGATTAAATTTTTCATACTTGTTGTTTGTCAACTTTTGTAAACTTATGGCGGACTCAGGCGCCGCGTACCTCGACCTATCAACGAGCAACTTTTATTTTCGGGCGACGGATTTTTGGCATAGAAAAAACCCAGTCTTTCGACTGGGTTTTGCTTTATTCTTGGCGCAAAACAACTTATTTTTCAGCTCCTACTTCCCACAACACTTCTTATATTTTTTGCCACTACCGCATGGGCAAGCATCATTGCGACCGATTTTGTCTCCGTTGATGATGGGTGATCTCTTGACCTCACTTTTCTCGCCAGTCTCCACAGCTTTGGCCGCGCCGAATTGTTCCACTTCGTCATTGGCTCCACTGAAACTCAATTTTTCTTGCGGGGCTTGTTGGGTGGAAACGGTGTTGACGCGGAAAATTGTGCTGACAATGTTGGCGCGTACATTTTCCATCAGATGCGAGAACATACTGAAAGCTTCACGTTTATATTCAATCAATGGGTCGCGTTGACCATAGCCACGCAGGCCGATGCCTTCACGCAAATAGTCAATTTCGTCCAAATGATTCATCCACGACATATCCATCGTTTGCAAAATCACGGCTTTTTCAATCGAGCGCATCTGAGTTGCCCCCACTTCCATTTCCTTTTTGCCATAAACTTCTTTGGCCACTCCCATCAAAAATTCAATAATCATACTGATTTTTTCCGCTGAATTGTGACGCGCGTCATTTTTGATTTCCGCCAACTTGCCAGTCAAATCACCTTGCGCAAAAACTATGCCATGAAAATTGTTGTTGATTTCGGAAACATCCCAATCCACCTCATCACCTGCGCAATTGAAAGAAACTGCATGCTCAATTTCTTCGCCGATATAATTTAACATTTCACTTTTCGTGTCTTGCATCTCCAAAATTTCACGACGTTTCTTGTAGATCACTTCGCGCTGCTTGTTCATCACATCATCATAATCCAAAACGTGCTTGCGAATATCAAAATTGAAACCTTCAATTTTTGATTGGGCGCTTTCGATGGATTTGGAAATGATGGCATTTTGAATTGGTTGATCTTCTGGCAAGCCCAAACGATCCATCATATTCTTCAGTTTGTCTCCACCAAACCGACGCATCAATTCGTCTTCCAGCGAAACATAAAATTGTGAAGCACCGGGGTCACCTTGTCGTCCCGCGCGACCGCGCAACTGATTGTCGATGCGGCGTGCTTCGTGTCTCTCTGTTCCAATGATCAAAAGTCCACCCAGTTCTTTGACGCCGTCACTCAATTTGATATCAGTTCCTCGACCGGCCATATTGGTGGCAATAGTTACAGATCCCTTGTGCCCCGCTTTGGCCACGATTGAAGCTTCACGTTCATGATTTTTCGCATTCAAAACTTCATGTGGCACGCCATTTCTTTGCAAAAGCGCGCTCAAATATTCAGACTTTTCAATGGCAATGGTACCCACCAAAACTGGCTGACCCTTTTTGCTCACTTCTTTGATTTCTTCCATAATGGCATTGAATTTGCCTTTTTCAGTTTTGTAAATCACATCTGCCAAATCTTTTCTTTGCATCACGCGATTGGTGGGAATTTCCAAAACATCCACATTATATACCTTGAAAAATTCTTCAGCAGAAGTCAAGGCTGTTCCAGTCATGCCGGCTAATTTATGATAAATGCGAAAATAGTTCTGGAAAGTGATGGTCGCCAAAGTACGCGATTCTTTTTGCACTTTCACGTTTTCCTTGGCTTCAATGGCTTGATGCAAACCTTCAGAATATCTACGTCCCGGCATCAAACGACCCGTGAAGTCATCCACAATAATCACTTCGCCATCTTTCACTACATAATCACTGTCGAGCTGAAAAATCACTTGCGCTCTCAAGGCTTGCTCCAGATGATGTACAAAATTTATTTTGCCAGTTTCATATAAATTCCCAATACCTAACATTTGTTCCACTTTGGAAATTCCGGAATCCGTGATAACCACAGCTTTCATTTTTTCATCCACTTCATAATCCTCATCTTTTTTCAACTTCGGTACAATCTGCGCGAATTGTTGATATAATTTAGTTGATTCGGCGTCGGGAGCTGAAATGATCAAAGGAGTTCGCGCTTCATCAATTAAAATTGAATCGACTTCATCTACGATGGCAAAATTCAACTCGCGTTGCACCATTTGTGGCAAGGATTGCACCATATTGTCGCGCAAATAATCAAAGCCGAATTCATTGTTAGTTCCATAAGTAATGTCAGCATTATAGGCATCCTTCCTCATAACTTCGCGCAAATTCTCCATCTCGACAGTCACTTCCGAAGCATCCATAACTTTTGCTTCATACAAGTACGATGCGTCGTGAATAATACAAGCAGTAGAAATTCCTAGAAAATAGAAAATTGAACCCATCCAATTGCAATCACGTTTTGCCAGATAGTCATTCACAGTGATAACATGTACACCCTTGCCAGACAGCGCATTCAAATAGATCGGCAAAGTTGAAGTCAAAGTTTTTCCTTCACCAGTTTTCATCTCGGCAATCTTGCCTTGATGCAAAACGATGCCACCAATAAGCTGCACCTCAAAAGGTCGCGTGCCATTCACCCGATCAGCTGCTTCGCGCACCACTGCAAAAGCCTCTGGCAAAAGTTCATCCAATGTTTCACCCTTAGCAATGCGCTCTCGAAATTCCTGCGTCTTGCCACGCAATTCTTCATCTGACAAACGGCGCATGTCCGCTTCATAAAAATTGATTTTTTCCACAATTGGTCGCAATTTTGCAATTTCCCGCTGATTTGAGCCAAACAGATTACTAAGAATTCCCATAATTTTGTTTAAAAAATTGTCATTCCAGCCCTGCCTCGTCCGTAAGGCCTAAGGAACCAGAATCTATTTCCATTACATTTAACCCTATAATTCTATCAAAAAAAGCCCCTTGCGTCAAAACAAGAGTCTTTTGGAGTTACATGTTTTATTTTATTCTAAAATCTAGCGCTTTTGTCAACTACGACTTTTTTCTTGATTGATTGCGCGCCACGTTTCATCAAAGTTTTTCTTTTTTCTTTGTCTTTAGTGATTTGAACTTTCAATTCGTCCACCACCAAATCAATTGAGCCCTCAATGCTCTCGGTGGTTTCTTCAGCACGGAACAATTCATAGGCAGTTTTGATCATCACTTCCACTCGGAATTTGCCTTTTTTGTCCAAATCAACTTCCACTTCTTTGTGCAAAACTTTCTCCGTCACTTTGTCCAAGCGTGCCAATCTTTTCAAAATATATGCTTTTGATTCATCATCTGCTCGAAGTCCTTTGTACATAAATCTCACATTGTCCTTGCTTGCGATTGTCATATGTTTAATCTTAATAATTAACAGTTTGTCTGCACATCAATCTACACTACTATTATACATCTTTTGTCCTAAAATCCAACATATTGAATTTCTTCTAGTAATTCAACGCCAAATTGATCTCGCACCTGTTGTTTAATGAAGCTACCTAGCATAATTACATTTTCCGCCGTGGCCGTGCCGGTATTTACAATAAAATTAGCATGCTCTTCGGAGACCATAGCACCACCCATTTTTTTACCCTTTAGGCCTAGCATGTCAATAAACCAAGCGGCTGGAATTTTGATTTTTCCATCTTGATACAGATTCTTATTTTCTTCCACTTTTAAGCCAGTTTCTGATTCAAATTCGTCTATGATTTTTTTATTTTCTATCACAGGATTTTTAAAAAAACTTCCTGCGCTTGCCCCATGCGGTTGCCGCGAAACCCTATCTCTGATTAATTCTTTCATTTTTTCATTGATTTTATCTCCATTCCCTCGCCTAAGCTCAAAGCTAGCTGATAAAATTATTAAATTTTTATTTTGTTTAAAAATACTCTCGCGATAACTGAATTCACATTCTTCTTTTTTTAAAGTTTTTATTTTTACCGTCTTCTTACCTCCAAGTTCTTCAACTAAATCTTCAGTATTTACATAGTTAACTGTTTTAATCGAATCCGAAATCTTGCCCCCAGGAGTTCCAGCATTGCCACGAATCGCCCCGCCTACTGTTCCTGGGATACCTATAGCCCATTCCAATCCGGAAAGTTCACACGCCGCCGCTTCTTTTACGATTTTCGCCAAAGACCAGCCTGCTCCACAACCAATCGAAACATCATGCGCCACAAATAATTTGCTGTTTATTTTTATAACTAAGCCAGAAAAACCCTTATCAGAAACCAAAACATTACTGCCACCACCCAGAATAAAAAAATCAAGGCTTTTTTCATTGGCAAATTCAATGGCTTCCACCAATTCTTCGCCACTTCCAACCTCCACAAAAAACTCAGCTGGTCCGCCAATCTTGAAAGTTGTATATGGCGATAGGATCACATTTTTTTGAACATCAATCATTGTTTTCTTTTGAATATCTAGTTACTAAATTCATTATAGCATTTTGCAAATTTTTATAAAAAGCTAGTCGAACACCAATCAATTCCAATCCCACAAAAATGAGCCATGACCCTGGGGTCAACGGCGTAATTAGCGCCAAAACTCCCAAGATAATAAAAATTACTCCGGTTATTTTCTTATATTTTTGCATCAAATATTTCATTTTTTTACTTCACCCCTAAAATATTTATTCTTTTATTTTTCACTCTTCCTCGCTTCTTCCCATATATACACCGCCACAAATGACGCGACAACCACTGACCAATCTTTCCAATCTATTGGCGCCATGTGCAGATATTTTTGTAGGATCGGTAGGTACATAAATAATAGCAACATTCCCAGAGAAATGAAAATCGCTCCAATGACATATTTATTTTTGAAAAATCCCAATTGAAAGGGTGAGAGCTTTTCACTGCGCGATTGCAAAAGATTGGCCATCTGCGTCATAGAAAGCACGGCATAGGCCGCAGTGGTTGATTTGATATACAGCAATGCATCTGAATCAATTTTTTCTCCAAAATTCCACCCCCCACGAATCATCGACCACAAAAATGCAATGACCGCGCCGGTGGCCATAATGACCCCTAGATACAGGATTCTGCGAAAACCTTTAACTGTCATAATTCCACCTTTGCTGACAGCCTTTTCATTGCCGGCATCGGGCTCTTGTGGCTCCAACCCCAATGCAAACGATGGGAAAAGATCTGTTCCCAAATCCGTCGCCAAAATTTGGATTGCTGTGATTGGGGAAGGAACTTGCAAAATCACTCCGAAAATAACGGTCAGAAGCTCACTGGCATTGGAGGTAAAAACATAGTGCACGAATTTTTTTAAGTTCACAAAAATAGTTCTTCCCTCTTTCACGCCTTTCACAATCGAAGCAAAATTGTCATCTAGCAAAATCATATCACCGGCTTCTTTGGAAACATCTGTCCCAATCACACCCATCGCCACGCCAATGTCCGCTTTTTTCAAAGCCGGTGCATCATTCACGCCGTCACCCGTCATCGCAATCACTTGGCGATTGTTTTTCAAAATTGTGGCAATGCGCAATTTTTGTTCCGGGGCAATACGCGCAAAAACCACGTCCCGAGCTTTTATTTTTTTGTACACTTCCGCGTCCTTCAATTCATTCAAAGTCTTGCCATTGATAATTTCAAAAGTGTTTTCATCTCCATCAATCAAATTCACATTCTTGGCAATGGCTCGCGCGGTGATTTCATAGTCGCCCGTGATCATAATCACTTTGATGCCCATTCTTTTGCATTCTTTGATAGCCTCACCTACATTCTGCCTTGGCGGATCAATCATGGCCATCATACCCACCCAAATTAAATTTTTCTCTGCTTCTTGTGTATAATCTTTTTTAGAAAATTCATCTAAGTTGCGATAGGCAAAAGCCAAAACGCGCAAAGCCGAAGCTGACATCATGTTGTACATTTTTTTGACGGCTTCTTTTTCCGCGTCGGTAAATTTATTGACTTCATCACCAATCTTTTTCTGCGTGCACAAATCCAAAAGCACATCTGGTGAACCTTTGACAAAGGAATTTGTGTTGGCATTTTTGAAAATCACACTCATCCTCATGCGCTCAGACGAAAAAGGATTCTCATTGATTTTCTTTTCACCAACTTCATAAAAATTCTTTTTGGCATTGAATTTTCTACCAAGAACTACAATCGCACCTTCAGTCGGGTCACCCAAGATTTCATAGCTCTCACCTTTTTTCACCAGACTCGCATCATTGCAAAGCGCGCCAATCTTGCACAACAATTCCAAATTTGCAATTTCTTTAGGTACAACTTTTTTTCCTGCCACCAAAAAATCTCCAGTGGGCGCATAGCCACTGCCACTCACTTCAATGATTTGATTGTTGACCACCACCTTGGTGACGGTCAATTCGTTGCGAGTGATGGTGCCAGTCTTGTCGGTGCAAATGATATCCACTGAGCCCAGAGTTTCCACCGCATTCAATTTTTTCGCCAATACATTGTCTTTCAGAAGTCTTTTCATGCCAAGCGACAGTGCCACCGAAATGGCTGCTGGCAAACCTTCTGGCACCACTGAAACAGCCAAAGCCAGAGCAAAGAGGAAATTTTGATAGAGTGACATCTTGAAATATTGCCCAGCAATCAAAACCAACACGCCAATCAACACTGACAAAATCGTCACATCACGACCAAGGGTTCGCATTTCTTTTTGCATTGGTGTCAAATCTTCTTTCACCTCTTGTGTCAAATTTGCAATCTTGCCCAATTCCGTATTCATGCCCGTGCCCGTTACGACAAACACGGCTTCGCCCACGGCAATGGTTTCACCCATAAAAACCATATTGTCGATATCTGCCAAGGCCACATTTTCTTCGACAATAACTTTGGCAGATTTCATTTCCGCTTTTGATTCACCCGTGAAAATGAAACTGTTCACCTTGAAATCATAATTTTCAATTAGATATCCATCCGCTGGAACCTTGTCACCACTCACCACAAAAACGGCATCGCCGGGCACCAAAAATTTTGTGTCAATTTGTTTTTTTTCACCATCCCGAAAAACCACCGCTTTTTCTGTGGTTAGATTTTTGATTTGATCCATGATTCTTTCCGCACGAAATTCTTGAAAAAATCCAATGATGGCATTGATGGCCACAATTATCAAAATAATTGTCACATCTCGCCATTCGTGAAAAAACGCTGCCAAACTCGCTGCCACCAACAGAATCCACACCAAAGCATCATTAAATTGATTGAAAATCAACTTCAACCATCTCCAACTAACTTTTTTCTGCAATTTGTTTTGCCCAAATTCCTTGAGACGATTTTTCGCCTCCTCTTCAGAAAGCCCCTTCTCTGTGGTCGAAAACTTTTTCAATATTTCCGCAACCGATAGATTGTAGATATTTTTATTTTTCATTTGTTTTTCATATCAAAATTTATTTTTCGTGATTATTATTCATATCTATAGCAGATAGTTCACCGCTTCTCCTAAATGAACCCGCTCCAAATGTATTATCAATAAGCTTGGCAAGATCTTTCATTTTTCCAGTTAACACATTTTTAACAAACATAGAAAAAACCTCCTCAATATTATTAAATTTATCCTCATTTGCATTTAGTATTTTATTTAGACTATCCTGCAATGCAACATCAAGTTCATTTGATTCATTTTTTATTGTTAAATCTAGAAATTCCAAGCAAAATCTTTTTGTTAGTTCATCTATAATAGATTCGTCTATATCATAAAATAATACTTTATTGTTTTTTGATGAATAAATAGTTGCTCCAACCCTATTCATAGTAGACTCACCATCCCTTGTAACAATCGACTGAAAAGAATTAAAATGCATCATCTCGTGAACCAACACTTTAATTAATTTATTTTTGTCCATCCTTAAATCAGAAAATATACAGATTGCTTGTGCTTGTGGAGTGAAGAATCCAGTTGTTGTTAAATATTTAAGTTGAAGTGTGCTTGGCATCTTAGATCTATCTACGATATGCACATTTTCTAGATTTATCTTGATAGGCACACCACCATACCTTGCAATAAATTCAACCATTCCATCATTAATTTTTCTTATTAACTCAATTTCGAAAGATGTTTTCTTCACATCAAATGCATCAAATTCTTCCTGATTATTGAAAACACCCTCGAAATGTTGCATGCCACACTGCCTTTCTTCTTCTGAGCTATTAACACTAGCCATAATCCCAGATTTTCTTTCCACATTATTTAGTTGTGTTGGCCACTCTTTCGACATAAATTTATAATTATTTTTTACATCCACAAATTTTCAACATTATTCCTGTCCCGTTCCCACATTTCCGGGTTAGTCTGGATATATTCTCGAATTTTGTTGAGGGAAATTTCGTTGCGTATTATATGGTCATAGAAACGCGGTTGCCAGGCGAAGGTGACGGAATTTAATTGCTTTCTAACGGTTTTTGAAACAATTGATTTAAATGAACCCAAAACGACAGATAGCGAACCAGGTTTTGGTGATATTTCGGACATTTTGCGATGTTGCCCAGTGTAGAGACGAGGCATTGCCTCGTCTCTACAGGCGTCCATATTCAACCTGTCATTGTTAATTTCCACAATCCCATGCACATGATTTGGCATTATCACATATTCATCTAAAACAATGGTTGGAAAATGTTTTGGAATTTCTTGCCAAAATTTTTCAACAATTCTGCCAGCATCCGACAATTCCATTTTACCATCTTTTATCATTCCAAAAAATTCTTCGCGTTCTTTTGTACAAATGGTAACAAAATACATTCCATTTTGCGTATAATCGTATCCAGCCAATCGTGATGATTCAATTTTATATTGATTTTTGTATTTTTCAGACATTTTGCGATTTCACATTGCCCGTAGAGACGAGGCAATGCCTCGTCTCTACATTATGATTATATTTCCTTCAATTTATTCACCACCTCAAAAACATTGCCGGCACCGATGGTCAACACCACATCTTGATCGCCGATTTTGTCTTGCAGGGATTCGACACATTCGTCGATAGTTGGAATGTGCTCGGCTTTGTCGCGATTGTATTTGTTGATCAGGTTCACCAAGTCCAGCGAAGTTACTTTGCCGGTGTTTTCACGAGCACTACCATAGATGTCTAGCACAATGACTTTGTCAGCTGAATCAAAACTTTGCGCGAAATCCTGCAACAAAGCTTCGGTGCGTGAATAAGAATGCGGATGAAAAACGGCAATCAAATTTTTGTCCGGATATTTCTCACGCGCACCTTTCAAAGTCACTTTGATTTCTTCTGGATGATGACCATAGTCATCAATCAAAATTGCGCCATTTCGCTGACCCACGATTTCAAATCTCCTGGAGGTGCCTTCAAAATTTTGCAAAGCCTCCCGCACTTTTTCCATATCTAGATTTAGCTTATGACAAACTATAATCACCGATGCCGCATTCAAGATATTGTGATCACCCACAAGTTGAACACCAAATTCACCTAAATCTTTATTAGAATAAACAACGTTAAAATTTTGTATATTGTTATTTGGAATTTGTTTGGAATTTGTATCTTGTGATTTGTATTTTTTCACTACTACATCATTATCTTCTTGAAAACCATATTTGATAATTTCACATTGTGCACCGCACACCACTTCATTAGTCGCCACGCTGTCACCCCACACAGCCAAAAATCCAATTTTGGGGATTTTCATCACAAAATCTTCGAAGGCTTTTTTATAATTTGCAAAAGTTGGATAAAAATCCGGATGATCATAATCAACGCTAGTCAAAATTGCCGCATTTGGTTCATACAGTGCCAATTTATTTTGAAACTCGTCTGCCTCAATCACAAAGGTCTCACCCTTGCCAATGAGCGCATTGGAACCCCATTGACGCACACGACTGCCAATCACCGCCGTTGGCGAAGTGCCGACTTGTTGCATCACATAAGCCAGCATAGCAGAAGTTGTGGTCTTGCCATGCGTACCACAAACTGCAATGCCATATTTTTGATTAAATAATTGAGCAACCATCTCCGGATAACTAACTATTGGAAAATTTCTTTTCTTAACTTCAGCTAACTCAACATTATTCCCTTCATTATACGAAGAGGAATACAAAATCAAATCAACATCCGTTGGGATATTGTCAACAGAAAATCCCTCGATATATTTTATGCCTAATTTTTGCAATACTTCATCCGTAAAAAACTTCTCGTGCGTGTCAGAACCCGTGATTTCAATGCCCATTGATTGCAAAACTTGTGCCAAAGCAATCACTCCAGATCCTTTGATTCCAATCACATAAACTTTTTTAATTTTTGATAATTCTAGCATGTTCGTTTCTATTCGTTTTTTAATTAGTTTTCAATTAGTGAGTCTTAATTTATCATACCCAAAACCCCATCTGCAATCTTAGCTGCTGCTTCCGGATGGTAGAATAATTTGATATCTGTCGCAAGTTTTTCTCGCAAATGATCATCATTCAGGATTTCATTGATTCTGCTTAAAAATAAATTTTCACCTAAATTATTTTCTTCCAAAACTATACAACCACCAAATTTAGCAATTGCATAGGCATTCATGCGTTGATGATTGTTGGCTGACTTATCAATTGGAATCAAGATGGATGGTTTGCCATTGGCAGCAATTTCTGAAATTGAAGTGGCTCCGGCGCGAGAAATCACCAGATCTGAAACTGCGAAAATATCTTTCAACTCTTCACCAACAAAGGAGATTGGGTGATATCCATCCTGATCAGCCTTGATGCTAAGTTCACTAGCCATATAATTCACATCTTCAAAATTGCCTTGTCCAGTTTGATGAATAACTTGATATCTTTTCAAAAGTTCCGGCAACAATTCTACTATTTTATCATTAATTATTTTGGATCCTTGCGATCCGCCATAAACAAAAATTGTTTTTCTTGATTCAGTTAATTCAAACATTTCGCGCGCCTTGGATGCATCCCCAAGATTTACATCTTCACGAATTGGATTGCCAGTCACCACCACTTGCGCTGCCGGAAATTCTTGTTCAGCTTCTGGATAAGTTACTGCTACGCGATCAGCAAATTTACTCAAAATTTCATTGGCCATCCCTGGTACCGCATCTGATTCATGAATCATAATTGGAATATGATACATCCAAGCCACAAAAACCACTGGAATTGAAGCATAACCACCTTTGGAAAAAACTGCGTCTGGCATCTCAACTAGCAAAATTTTCATACATTGCAAAATTCCAAACAGAATCCGAAAGATGTCCGTGAAATTGCTCAAAGAAAAATATCGACGCAATTTGCCAGTAGCAATCGCTCGCATTGAAATGCCTTCTTTGCCGATGATGTCCAGCTCCATTTGACCTTTTGGACCAATAAAAACAAAAGTTGTGTCTGGTGCTTTCTCTTTGATTTTTCTCGCCACCGCCACCAATGGCATCAAATGCCCACCTGTTCCTCCACCTGCTAGTACAATCTTCATAAAATTTAACTTAAATTAGTTTGTTTAGAAATATTCAATAAAATTCCGACGCTTGTTAATAAAAAAATGATTGATGTCCCTCCATAACTAATGAATGGCAATGGGATACCTGTTAATGGAATAAGTCCAGAAATTGCCGCGATGTTTATAAAGGCTTGAAAAGTTATCCAAGAAACAATGCCGGTGGCTACTAACTTTCCAAACATATCTGGCGCGTTTTTAGCAATGCGCAACCCACGCAAAAATAAAACTACGAACAACATAATCAAAACAAATTCACCAAAAAATCCTAATTCTTCACCGATAATCGCAAAAATCGAATCCCCCACTGGTTCTGGCAAATAATTGAATTTTTGCAAGCTGTGACCAAGTCCAACGCCAAAAATTCCGCCTGAACCAATGGCCAACAATGCCTGATTGATTTGATAACCAATGCCACGCGGATCAAGCTCAGGATGCAAAAAAACCAACAAACGGTCCATACGATATGACTCAAATTTGATGAGTGCCAAAAGTGCTGCCATACCCACTCCACCCATCAACAACATATGAGAAATCTTGGCACCTGACACAAAGAAAATTGACATTGCAATGAGAATTGTCACGCCCAATGTTCCAATATCAGGTTGCTTGATGAGCAAAAAACTCACCAAAGCCACAATCATCACAAAAGGCATCAGACCTTCATAGAAATCGGCGATCTTTTCTCGACGACTTTCTAGCCACGCTGCTAAATACAATATCAAAGAAATCTTCAACATTTCAGCTGGCTGAAAAGAAAATGGTCCAAGTTGCAACCAACGATTCGCGCCATAAATCTTGGTTCCAAAACCTGGCACAAAAACCAAGATAAGAGCAATAATGCTACCCACGAAAGCCAAGAAGGAAAATTTCTTCCAGATGCGATAGTCAATATTTTTCACCACAAACAAAATTACAAGCCCCGGAAAAATTCCAAACAAAAGTTGGCGCTTGAAAAAATAATATTCATCCCCGAAACGCGTGCGTGCATAACCCACGCCCGCGCTGGCAATGGCAATTAGACCAAAAACCAACAAGCCAAAAATGGCATACACTAAAACTGCATCTGCTTTGCCACTTGTACCTTTAGTTGATTTTTCTCTGGGAATTATCTTCACGCCATTGTTTTATTTTTTTATGATCCCCACTCAAAAGCACTTCTGGCACTTTCCAATCATTGAATTCTTCCGGTTTGGTATATTGCGGAAATTCCAAATAACCATCTTCGCTGTGCGATTCAATTTCAATCGACTCTACATTGCCTAACACGCCCGGAAGAAGTCGTGTGATGCTGTCAATCACTGCCATAGCTGGAATTTCTCCACCAGTCAAAACAATGTCACCTATCGAAATTTCTTCGTCACACAAATTTTCCACCACGCGTTCATCCACCCCCTCATAGCGGCCACATAACAAAATTAGATTTTCATATTGCGACAATCTTTCGGCATCTCTTTGTGTATAACGCTTTCCTTTAGCTGAAAATAAAATGACACGTGTCTTTTCTTTGTCGATTCCATTTTTGTTTTTTACATCTTCCAAAGCCTTGTACAACGGCTCAATCTTCATCACCATACCAGCTCCACCACCATATGGCGTGTCATCCACGGTTTTTCTGGCATCAGCTGTATAGTTACGTAAATTCTCAATTTCAATAGAAATGTGTTCTTCAGCTTGCGCACGCCCAAGAATCGACTCAGAAAAATATGAATCGAAAATCTCGGGAAAAATTGTGATTATGTTGAACTTTAGCATATATCAATAGTAACATATTAAAGGTAAACAAAAAAGACCTATTAGGGTCTTTTCTGCTGAATATTCATCATTGTTTTTAAAAACAAAAATGAAATAAAAAGTGGCTAATATTAGAATTGGATGTCTCCAACAACTTCATCAATCGTTTTCTTTGCTACAGCTTCACGAGGTTCGCGGGGTTCGCGTGGTTCGCGAGTTGACCCTTCTGGCTCGTTAATCTTTAGATTAACTCTAGCATTGTTCTTAGCTCCGATAACACGAAGCAAAGTTCGAAGAGCTTTAGCTGTGGCTCCTTCTCGACCGATCACCATGCCCATATCTTCTGGAGCTACGTCCAAAGTGATAAGAACACCCATTTCATCAATCTTTCTGTCAACTTTAACTGCGTCTGGGTTGTTAACAATTTGTTTCACAACGTATTCAACGAAGTCTCTGTCTTGAATAATTTCTGTCATTTTAGTAATTTCTTTGATTTATTAGCTTTTTTGAAGTGTCTGGGCCTCTCGGAAGATCGACCGGTCATTCCCCCATGCACTCCTATATCCATATTATGATGCAGATGCCATATTTTGTCAAACACACTATTCATGGGCTTTTTTTGATAAAAACATTCACTAAAATGTTTTACATACGAAGTATCCAGCAACTAGCGCTTCGCCCACTGAAGGGATAAGTGATTGCCTCAACCTGTCTGAGGCGCTAATCCATAATGCAAAACAATGAAGATTTTGAAATAACACTGTAATTATACATCAACCAGCTATTTTGTCAACTCTTGTCAACAGCCCCAACTGTGGACATCTCTTTGATCGCATTCCAAGCCCAAGTATGACTCTTGCCCAAAGCACTGCCAACTTCCCTAGTTGTGAGGCCTTGCTTGTATAGCTTCATAGCTTTCTTTTTCCGATCTTCGATTTTTTTCTTTTGGTATTCCGATATTTTCATAAACATACTATAGCACAATGTCATTTTTTGTCAAGTTATTAGCACATTAACTTTTGATATAAATCATCACCCAATTCAGCGCTAAGTCTCTGCATGTTTCTGGTATATCTTCTGAGAGTCTTTTTGTCTAATTTAAAAAAAGTTCCATATACACCATTATCATCAACCCCTATTTTTGTTCTTACATAAAATTCTTTATCAGCATCAATCCACTTTGCATGCATAGCTCTGTTTCTATTTTCGCCAGCTTCCTTTAATTTCTTTACTAAACCTATAAATTTAGGAGTTAGCTTGGGCTTACCGACATGCTTGCACATAGGAACAGCAAGATCTTTAAATAAATCAACTTTCTGTGAAAAACTCATTTTCGCAATTATAGTAAAACCGAGATCACTTGATCGTTCAAAAATCAATTCGGTCAAAACATCATCAAGGTCACTTTCAAGCTGATTAAAATCCAAAACTATCTCCCCCAAAAGAGGCATCACCTCTGTCAGTTTTTTATCTGAAATTTCTTCATCAAATATATTTCCAAAACTGCCATCATCAAGATAAATTTTTTTTGATTCCATATGATAAATTTAACATTAGATAACTGGCAAGTAAGTGCATCGGCAATAGCCATACACATCATTATTGCAATCCCTGCATGGCAAAGGTTTATTTTTTATTGCATCTCCAATTGAATAAATTTTGCCATTCTGACTTTTGCAATTTTCACAAGAATTATCACTAGCCAATATTTCAACCTTTAAAACTACCCCTGACTTATTCCACTGAAGCAGACTACTGAAATTAGCGTCGTTTATATCGTCTGATATTTTCTTGATTTCTTCTTCTTTCATAGTTTGATCTTTAGTAACTTTATTACATATATTCCGTAAAAGTCCTATAAATAGGACTTTTACGGAATATATTGGCATTTTGGCGGTAAATGTCAAGTTTTCCTTATTGCTGAATTATTTTTTTAACTTCATCCACTAACTCAGCTGGGCTGTAATTTGATTTGGTAATATACCCATTGATTTTCAAGCCAGCAAATTTCTTCTGACTGTCTTCCTGATCTAAATTACTGAACACTATAATTTTAATATCTGAATCATATTCTCCACTACGCAGGATTTTCGTCAGTTCAAATCCGTCCATTTCTGGCATAAACAAATCAGTAAGCACAATGTCAATCTTCTCTTTTTTGGCAATCTCCAAGGCAACTTTACCATTTTCCGCGACAAAAACTTCGAATCCAGAATTTGAAAATTTCATCTTATAAATATCAATCAACATCGGGTCGTCCTCAACTATAATTATTTTTTGCATAAGTCTTGTCTAAAGTTATTCTAATTACTCTGTTCTTCGTTTACAATTCTTCCCATAATTATATCGCACGTTTTGTCTGGTGCAACATGAACAACATCAATAAAATCATTTGCCCCTGACTCAATGGCTTTTTCCTGATTTTCTTTAAGAATAAGGGAATCTCCGACACCAATGATATAAATTTTTATACCTTGGTTATTCTTGCGTATTTTTTTCGCAATTTCAAACCCATTCATATTCATGCCAATTAACACAATATCAATTTTTTCTTTTTCAACAACATCCAACACGTCTTTTTCATCAGGGACAACAACCGTTTCGAGACCCTCTTTTTGGAAATTTCTCTTATGTATTTCAGCTACGCCTTGGTCACAGTAAGTGATTAATATTTTAGACATATTTTTTATGAAACGATTTAAATTATTTTTATATTTTTAACCAAAATCAAACTATTTTCTGCTCCTGTTGTTGAGCTTTAAACTTATCCAGAATTTCTTTTGGTGTTTCAATTGGCAATTCAACAATAAATCTTGAGCCGAGTCCTTCTCCGTCTGATTCAGCCCAAACTTTTCCACCATTGTCCTCAATCATGCGCTTACCAACATACAGACCCAGTCCAGTTCCCTTAGTTTTAAATTTAGCATCGCCCTTGCCTCTAGAATACTTAGCGAAAAGTAAATTAATGCCATCTTGAGGAATTCCCATACCAGTATCAGCCACGGTAATTCTAAGAACTGGACCCTTAATATCTTCGGTCATTATTTCACCCTCAGCAACAGTTTCGGGTCGTTTGTAATTCGAAGATTCCGCGCGGTCCAGCTTTATTGTGATACCTCCTTTTTCCGTATATTTAACAGCATTATCAACCAAATTCGAAACCGACTCCATAATCCTCGATGCATCAATTATGATTTCAGGCATTTCCTCTTGAGGTTTCTTAAAATCAAGATATAATCCCTTTTCATTGGCTTTTGTGAAAAGCATGTCTGCAATTTCCTTGCAAACATTTTCAACCTTGCATTTGTCAAAATTATATTGCATTCCTCCAGCTTCAAGCTTGGAAGCTGAAAGAAAATCCTCAACTAATCCAGTCATTCTTTGTGACACCGTGAACACTTTTTCTAAAACACCTTTTTGTTGTTCAGGCACCTCACCATATGAACCCTCTTGAAGCAGTGAAATAAATCCCTTAATACTTGTCAAAGGAGTTCTAAGGTCATGCGACGCCCTGGCAAAGAAATCGGATTTTGCTTGATCCAATTCTTGCAATTTATTATTTGCTATTTTCAAGTTGTCATTAGACATAGCCAACGATTGAGCCATTTCTTCCAATTCCTCACCCCTCTTACTAATTTCCACATTGGCAACTTCCAAGTCTTCGCTTTTTTGAATCTCGGCTTTTACAGATCTGACAAGGCGCCATCCAAAATATAATGCCACTAGCAAATTCACAGCTATCAAAACTTTTCCAACAGTCCCTTGAACATAAAATAATAATGCTCCAATTAAAGCTACAAGAACAGCAACTAATGCCTGCGCTTTCATAAGTTCCACTTTGAAAGCTTTGAATCTTACAATTAAGTACCCCAAAAAGCCTATAAATATTGGCATACCAAATAATCCATAAAACTCATATTCATACCCCTTAGTTGGAGTTAAAATGCCACTATTGATAAGATAATCAGCAATTATTTTTCCACCCAAAAATAAAACCAGCAAAGCAGTAACACCCAAAAAAAAGAAAGATTATTTGTTTTTTGAAGTCACGCGATGCTTTCCTGTAACGATTCACGATAATAACTACAACCCATAAATATATTGCCCCATATAATGGTAGGACATATCCATTATAAAATGGACTTTCAACTGGCACACAATCAACTACACTGAAACTAGTAAGGTAATACCTAGTCCCCATAACCAAAACTAATGGTAAAAGAAATATACCCCAAATTAATTTTATCAAAAATGAAACATCTTTTTTATCTATGTAAGCATAAACGAAATACAAACTTAATATAAATACTGCCGCCTCAAATATAATCGTAATCGCCCAAAAAAACATATACATACGGCTATCGTAACTTGTCCAAAGTATGATGTCGAAAGCTGACCATATCGAAAAACTTATTGTCATTGCTAATAATATCTTACTTGCCAAAGATTTCTCAGTCTTAATAAAAATAAATACTGCCAACAATATAGCCACTATAGCCGTTGGAATATGCGAATAGTATACTAAGCTCAGTGGAACATAATCCCTTACCGCAATAAAACATTGTTCAATGTTTGTGACTAAATTAAAATTCATATTTTTTATTTTATGTTATTTAAAATGTCCTTAAACTCAATTTTAATATAGTCTTGCAGGGCATCTTCTCTTACATATTTACTGAAAATTTCATCAGGGATAGTAAGTATATTCCCAATAGACTTTCGACAATGACTTTTTCCACATGCGCATTCCATGGTAAATTCAGAGGGTGGATTATTGGGTCCAACAGTTAAAGAATAGTCATAAGTTACCTCTTCCCCCTTTTTAATATTTCTCATTGCAAACAATTCACTGGTTTTTCTTAATCCAGCATTAGGAGAACATGAATGATTGAACGCGTGTGAAAAACGATCCAAATCCATATATAAATCCCTTCCGATTTGCAGAGGGTCGTTATTATCTTCACTTCCATTTTCAATTCTTTTTAGGCATTCCTCCAGTGAAACTTTTTCTCCGCTTAATATTTTTATCGTTTCCCCTTTTTTAATATCCCTATTTGCAAAAACTCCAAAACCGTATTTTTTAGTATCCCTAATTTCAATACTTAGATCATTAAAAAGATTCATTCTATTGTTTACCCCTGCTTGAAATGTTTCATTTTTATTCAATGAATTTACCATTTCTTTTGCGGATTGAGGATAATACCACCAATACAATTCGCACTCGTCTTCAATTGATGCAATTGGAACGATCAATGGTTTGATGCCAAAAATTTCTTGCAATTTATAAAAACTCGGAATAATTTTATTTTTCGTAAACTCTTTTTCTCCGTTTTTTGTTATAAAATTTTCAAATAAAACTCCGTGTACCAAGAAAAGCGCCAGGTAGTGTAAATAATAATATTCACTCATCCCCCTGTGCTTATTGAACCATTCAGAAATATCAGAAACGTTATTAAGATCAACATTTGGAAACATCTTCTTAGCTAATTCACAATGGAATTGGCAGAAATTTTGACCCCATAGCGTTTTGATTTTTTTGATTTTTTTCCCTTCCTCTTTATTGAAGTTTATCACTTTAAGAGTATCAATTCTATCACCACCCTTTTTGCCAACTCCATTATGAAAAAACATTTTGCCTAAATAATATTTATTTAAATTTTTCGCCACAAATTTTCCATCCAGATATTCAACGCAAGCAGGTTCAAGTTCGATTTGTTTTGCTAGGTCCATAAAATAGCAAAACTCTTTTGTAGGGCTAACGACATCTCTTACTAATGTGGCGCAAGGACCTTTTTTGGAAAATTCTGGAAGATCTCCCCCCAAAAAATCCTCTACTTTTTTTCGTAACTCCTTATCATTCCACCTGCGCCAAATTTCCTCCTTCGCTACTGACAGTGGAGTGTAAATGTCTTCCACAGAAAAAACCTCGTCATTGTTTTTTTCTATTTTTGGCTTTGATTTTAGAAAATTCAGTCCTAGCAACGATCTTATTGGCTTCAATATTATATCAATCATACAAAATATCACTAACTGATGTTTAAAAAAGAAGATTTATCAATTACATATATATTATGCTCCTATATTGATTTTTGGGCAAGGAAAAAGGAGTTTGCTGATAATTCAACAAACTCCTTAATGCATGATAGATTTCCATCCGTAAATAACAAGACTCGCAACACCCCAACTGCGGAGAATCCAGTAAGTATTACTTACCAGGGCGCTCCAAGCAAAAATTTTCTTATCCTTCTTGCTGAGGGTTTTAGCAGTATCGCCATGTCGGAAATACAGCGTTGCAATCATGGGGTCAAATGCCAAATTAATGACAATGAATGTCAATGCGAATTCAATCGCATCAACCCATGTTTTTTTGACGAAAGGAATGCGTTTGGCAGTGCGCACAGCCCAGAAAGCAATTTTCTGAATCTTGTGCATCACATCCATACTAAACCATTCTTCATTACTGGCAACGATGTTTTTGAGCCAGACTAAACAAATTGTGATCGCAAGCGATGCCATAATGCCACCACCAACAATCGGTCCGAGCCAGCCGATGACAACTGGATACAAAATGCCATCAAACAACCAACTAGAAAGAAACCATGATCCCCAACCCGTAAAGGCTCGGGATGTTTTATTTGTCGCGATTTTCGCGACTATGTTCGAAACAAAGCCGTTCATCGCGACACCTCCTCTATGTAGTTTTTAAGTTACTGATTTTCTATTATACACCTAAATACGCCTCTTGTCAAACCCACGAGGTCATTTTTAAGCTGTTTTTAGCTCAAATAAGCCAGTTATAGCAACAAAGATGTTACTTTTTAGATTTCAAAATAAAGAAAAACACCTGTTTTTAGCAGGTGCCTTGAAATATGATTGTTTTGTTTTGTTTTCTTATTCGACTCCGCTTTCAGTGGTTGTTTCAATAGAACAATCCGCAGTTTCAGGATTACAATTTGTTTCAGCTTCTTTAGCCAAGCATTCATCATCGCCTTCTTCGCAAGCAACATCCTCACTTTCTTGCAAGGCTAGACATTCTTCATCTCCCTCTTCGCATTCAATTGCCTCTTCCTCAATCGGGTTATCAATTGCAAATTGAGCAGGGTCAACACATGCAACTGCATATTGCCCCTCCATGTTTGTTTCATCGCAGAAAACTGCTTCACAATCTTTTTCATTTTCCTCACAGGTCCATGGGTCGCAATTTTCATCTGTCTCAGGATCACAAAGTGGAATTCTTGAAGCATTTCTTCTAGCAACCTGGAAATACCAAGTGTCACTTTCGACGTCTCCCGTGCAAGCCTCCCCTTCAACTGTCGATGCAGGATCACATGCCCAAACAAAACAATTCTTTTCATATGGGTCACAATCAGTCTGAGCTTCAACAACATAGTCACGCTTTACCATGATGCGAAAATACGTAACACCGACCGAAACCAGAATAATGAAGGCAAAAACAGACAGGAGGATTTTTGATTTTTTATCCATAGAAATTTTGAAGTTATTTTACACCATAATAATAGCACGCAATCACAAATCCTGCACGCTCAATCCATTAACATTGTTTTTCATGTAGTTTTGTGCTTAAATAATATCAGAGTTTCATATCTTAATCTTAATCTTAATATAAAATAAAAACATATGACAAACGCCATGGAGCAAGTTGGGACAATTGTTGGAATTACAGCAGGCATTTTTGGAATCATAGCCTTAGTTGTTTACGTCTGGGCTGACTGCAAAGACGAAAAAGAAATAGATGCGCTACTGAAGAAAAACGGCATCGATGTAAATAAGACCCGAGCTTAAATTGAGTAATTAATTCAAAAAATACTATCGTGATTTATATAAAAGAAAAAACATTGGCGGAAGCCTGGAGAAAGAGTCTTCATGAACTCCATGAAAAAGGAATCTATTCGCCAGAAAGTGAGTTTCATAGGTTTTCTCATGCCGTTGTGGAAGTTACAGATACAAATTCTGTCGATATTTATGATGAACATTTCCCTATGTCATGGGAAAATATTGAGATAATTAATAATTATCTATTAACAGGAGAAGATGAAGAAAAAGTAATTCATGACTGGACAAAGATTTACAGGCAAAGACTCTTCGCAAAAGAATACAATCAAATTGAAAATGTCATTGAATATTTAAAGAAAAAACCTGACGGAAAACGTGCTCAGGCTTCTATTTGGAATCAAGAAATTGATTTATACGGAAAAATCGGGCCATGTTTGCAGATAATTTGGCTTCAAATCATAGACGGAAAACTTGAAATGCATACTCACATGCGTGCCACTGATTGCTATGGAAAATTACTTATGAATATGAATGAATTTATTGCACTGCAAAATTACATCGCAAAACAACTTGGTGTGCAAAGCGGTTCATACATTCAATTTATCGATTCCCTTCACTTCAATATGAGCGACAAGGAAAGTGTCAACAAGCTTATTGAGGAAATTTAAAAACCCATACACATTTTATGCTGTATGGGTTTTTATTGGTTGAATGTTTTCAATACGTCTGCGCCTCCCCTCATTGGGAAATTAGTTAAGCGACTTCAGGTAGTGTTCGTAGATAGTCTGGGCGATTGTTTCATCTTCGCCTGTTTGAGTTGTTACTCGCAGACTATAGCGACCTTCATATGTTCCAAGATCGAAAGCTTCCAACTCCTCGCGTGCTTCTGCAATGCGAGAGCCATCGGCGTCTCGATTATCACATGCAAGCCTTCTCTCCAGCTCCTCGATTGACGGAGGCAAAAGATAGACTATGCACAATTTATCTGCAAACGCTTTCGTCATGATACTCATGCGATTTGCAGGCCAATCCAGAACAGGAAAGTTCGCCTTGTTCAGGGCAGTGACTATAGGGAGCAAGGGGGTAGCATAACGAATGCCGTACTTCTTGTTGATCACAAGAAATTCACCCCTTTTATTCATCTCGTCCATAGCCTCATCGGTTATGAAAATCTTGTCTTTCTCACCTTCTCTCAGCATGCGTGTGATGTAGGGGGAAATGTACACGAAGCGATTATCCAGTTTTTTAAGATTCGCTATGATAGTACTCTTCCCGACACCAGACACACCAAGAAGCAACAGAAACTTCGTTTGCATCACATCCTCCTGTATCCATTTAGAGTGTCGCGCAACCGCATGGCTGCGTTTGCAACGGCGTCTTGCCATTTCTGTCCGTTTTGATGAGAAGCGTAAAGTATGCCTCGTGACGAATTCACGAACACGCCCCTGCTTTCGGAGTTGAGAAGATCTCTTACTCCGCGCTCGTCGCCACCTTGTTCTCCAACACCCGCGAACAGAATGTTCATATCGTCAGGCATCATACTTCGAATCATACTGAGATCAAGTTGGGCAGTTGATGAAATCACGGGAACCATATTGCTTGCGCTGTTCCAGCGATTCACAACGTGATCAAGAACAACTTGCCATAAACTTTTTCCTGAAGCTGTTACCATGTCTTGAATGATGCTCGCCCCGGGGTTGCTTGTCCGCACTAGAACCACAGCAAGTTTTTCGGGCATGCTGGCAAACGGTTCCAGAACGTCATCCCCCATATAAGGATTCACCACGATGCCATCAGCCTCAAGATTCACAAACAGATTTTTGAGATAGGCTTCCATGGTGTTTTCCGTGTCGCCGATTTTGCAATCGACTATCACAGGAATTTCAGGAAACATGTGGTGACTGTAACGGATAACTTCTTTCAGAAGGTTATGCCCTCCTGCAAAAAGATCAAAAAATGCTTTCTGCGCTTTGAATGCACAAACATACGGCGCAGTAGCATTGATGACTTCGGAAATAAACAGGTATGCCTTTTCTTCATCAAGGCAGTTTTTCTCCAAGATTTCCAAGGGAAACTTGGATACGTCGGGATCAAGACCACAGCAACACAACGTGTTTTGCTGTAGCATTCTTTCTGACAATTCAACTGGTGAATTCACGTGACCTCCTTCAACTCTCCTCTGTTACCAAGTCACGATGACCTAAGTGATCTTGTTTGGCTTTCAGATGATGTCGAGTGTGTTTGTTGGGTTTGATTCTCATCGGGACATAGCCCGCAACGGAAAAACCGTTTTCAGCGAAAACTTCAGCTTTTTTCGGATTGTTTGTTGCAAGGTTTACGCAACATGTTTCAGGAATTTCGAAGAATTTCAAAATCCCGACCACACCTGCATAAGTGCGTACATCAATTACTCCGCTTGGTGCAAGCATAGAAGCGGACTCAACAGTGTTGACACTCAACGCTTCTTGAAGCCACAGCGTAGCAAGCTTGAAGGGTATACCCATGCCACGGCCGTCTTGCCGAGGTATGTGGATAATCATTCCCTCTCCAGCTTCGGAAATTGTTTTCATCGCCAGATGCAATTGCTCGAGGCAATCACAAGTAAGATCGCCGAAAACCTGACCAGTTACGCAACCAGAGTCTGTTCTGACCATCAGTTCGTTTTGGTTTTCAAACATGGGAAGATGGGACTTGATGTCTATGTTCGCCTTCACGATGACCGTGTAATCAACCCACTGATCGTCAATTTCAAAAGCAAACTCCCAAAATTCTCCGAATTCAGTTTTGAGCGGGCCAACACCTTTTCTTTCGATTGAATAGTACCGCTTGACCCCGTTTTCTACAACAGGGATACGCTTGGTTACAGGATCCATTCCTGCCTTTATGACACTGATCAGATTATTCAGCTGTTCAGGTGTCATGCCATTCGCTTTCGCGATCCTGCCAAGTTCCGGTGGTTTAATCTTCATGACTAGCCTCCTTTCTGTTGGGTTTTTGCGTAATGGAAACCATCACACTTTTCTTTTCTGAATAATCCTCGAATAAGACGAAATGCCAATCTGTTCTCAGGTTCATACGCCATTGGAAAACCTATCGGAGTATTGCATTTTTGACATATTAAAGCAGGAATCTTATTCTTCGATGTTTCATTTTGAAGAATTGAAAGATGCTCAGGCTCGAATATCCTGTCTAGGTAAAGCCTCAACAGGTTTCCCGGGCCGTCTTTTTGGTACAAAGCCAGATATTCACCACAGCTACTGCAAAAGAGATAGTAAAACTGGGTTGTTCCGCCACGCGCCTTTAAATACCTGTCTTTTTTGGGCTCAAATTTGAATTGTTTCTGTTTATTGCTCATATAAAGGTCTCCTTTTTTGATTGTTAACGAACTTATTTTTAAAACTAAATTCGTTTTTGTTTTCATGAAATCATAACAAAAATAGGAAATTTGTCAAGGGTCTGATTTTTTTATGCCTCCTTAGGAATTTATGTCGCACTGCCCAACATATGCCTTATATGTAATTTGAGACTATTCGACCAAAAGCAATAAGGACAATGAATCCTTAACTTTGTCATTTTTGCCACCCAAACTCCACTGCTTAATTTGATCAAGCGGATGATGACTTTTATAGTCATAAATCGTAAACAGCATATCCGCCTTACCTTTAATTAAAAATGCCCATTCAGCCCTAACCTTGTTGTCGGTCGACTGCCATTTTCCCTCTTGGGTGCGATCGTGTGGCTCACCAAAAAGATTCTTAAGCTCCTCGAAACTTGCGTGAATAGTGCCAATCCTGCTTGATCCATAAGTTGCCTTGAGAGTTGCAGGTTTTACCTTAAATTTTGCTAAAATCATATTTTTTAATTGAATATTTAAATCCTCCATAACGATTTTGATGATTTCAATTTTGGTGCGATCCTTGCCAGCATAAAAGTTATTAGCATATATTTCAGCATGCACATCAATGTTCTCATCAACTATTTCAAGTAAACTTGTGCCATTGCGAATATCATCTCGCAGATTTCTCTTCTTCATTTCCTTTAAATTTAAATTTTAACCTTAGATAGTTTGTGATTATTTTTTTGACTGTTTTCTGGCTTATTTTTCCCAGTATGGCAACCATACGAAAATCAAACATGTTGGTCTTGCCCGAAAGTCTGACTTTTTCAAATGCCTCAAATTGTTCTTTTGTGATGTTTTCCATATTGTTGGCGATGTTAGCGTAGTAAAAAATTAATGGCAAGTCCCGATTAAGCAACGCTTCCAAACACAGTCTGATGACTTAATTTGGCCTGCTCAATATTGACCCCGACATAAGCTCGAAGGGTCGTTCTTTCGCTTCTGTGACGGCAAAGCGTCTGCACTTCTTTGATGTTCACGCCTCCCTGAATCAGCCAAGTAGCAAAAGTTTTCCTGAAAATATGATGCTTAACATGCTTTTTAATCCCTATATTGTCCAAATGGGTCCGCATATAATTTCTTGAAGTTACGGTCAGCAGACGGCCACGCCCCGAAACAAAAAGATGGGGTAACCCATCTTTCCTCTTTTCCATGTATTTTTTTAGCCAAAAAAGACTCCGATCCGTGAAATAGACCATTTCAGTATCCTTGCTTTTGGCATTGACCACTCGCACCTCTTTCTTTTCCCAATCAACATCATTAATATCCAAAGAGCATGCCTCCGATATTCGCATGCCAGTATCAAGCAGAACTTCAATAAGCGCTCGAGTGCGAAGATCTGGCAAATAATTTGAATCCAGTGTTTGTCTTATTTTTTCCAATTCTTCAACGGTCAAATATTCAACTGGCTTATGCGGAAGTTTTGGAACTTCCAAATCACGCCAATCAAATGGCAATTTATATCCTGATTCTTTCAAAAATTTAAGCAGTCTGCGGTAAACACATATTGATCTTTGGGCGCCAGTCTTTCCATGTTTTGATCCAGCCTCAAGCACATAGGCCATATCAGTTATTCTCAAATCATCGAGTTCCTTGTCTTGTATGGAATGTGATAGCGATCCATACAGAAATCTCTTGTGCTCGTGTATTGTCTTTTCAGACATACCTTTTAATGCCATGTAATTGACATAGTTCTCGTAGGTGTCTCCTAGCCTCATAAAATTGAAACCCACCGTGATGCAACTCAACGGTGGGTCTCTAAATACGCCTTACGAATAAAGCGTAGTGAATGTTCCAACTTTCGAAAAAATTGAAACACCCACATTATAGCATAGACCCCCATTGGTTGCATCATTTGCCTGTGGCAAAGACCCTTTCGGGACAATGGGCTATTAAATTATTAACTTTGTTGGGTGATAATTTAGGATACTCGGCGAGTATTGTCAAATCGCAAACTGTGGGTATCTTTTTAGCAAAAAAAGCCCAGAAAAGGGGCTTTTTTGCCTCAAAATAGATTAGCAGATTATTCCAACTCTTTCAATCTTTTATGAGCGTCATAATTGCCATAAATGACAAGCCCCAGCCCGATGATTTGAGAAGCCAAATCAAGCAACTGGGCAACTTGATCCTGCGTGACATATTTATACACGCCAGTGAATCCAAGCAAGGTAAGAATTATCCCGATCCATGTTTTGTAGCCTTGTAACATATTATTAAAATTATTTGATTAGTACTGCGGAACCGCTGACGCTTGAAACCAGCATGATTTTCTTTTTTCCTCCCCATGGATCAGCCACCCAATAACCTCCGGGTATTTTATTAAGCGCCAAAACCCAATGACTCTTTTTGATTTCCAGTAAGCAAACCTTTCTCGGATTTTTCAGAGCTTCAATGCAAGCCTTTTCATTGTAAGTGTAGTATCGAAATTCAAACCTGAAACACAAAACTTTTCCGATTGATTGCCAAATTATTTTTGCACTTCCCAATGGAGAACTATTGGTTGTAAATTTTAAATACTTAGCCATCCAACCAGGGTTCTGAAAACATTTGAAATAATCAGATGCCATCGAAATACATGTGATTGTGCATCCCTTGTCTTTGACCAATACATCGGTTTGACCGATTCTCTTTGACCCCCAGCGAGAATCAAGCTGTGATAGAATTTGCATCATTTTTTTTATTGATTAATTTATTAGCTTTTCTTTTTTTCCTCATACTCCAAAATTGTCAAAATCCTCGTCTGCACATCACTGATCCTTCTCATTTCCTGCTCAATATGCTTGATGTCGTTTTCTTTGAGAATCAAAATGGAATTATCAATACTTTTGAATTTGTCTCGCATTTCAGCAATAACCTCATCAATTCTTTCATGCTTCAAAAGGCAACCTTCCTTCAAATTTGAAATATCCTTTTCTGCTTTTTCATCAGGATCCCTAAACATGCGATAAAATCCAATTGCCATAATAAGCAACTGTCCCACCGATAATGCAATCAATATGTATTCCTTCATTTCCATATAAACTTTTATGTTTTTATTATGAAATTAACCACTAAATACGGATTCATAATCCCTTGTGTCGCTGATAGTTTCACTTCTGGCGCTGACCACTCGCCTGGGAATGATGTATACCCGTAAACTGGCGTGTAATGAGAATATCCATTGTTTGTTGAGTACCCAGCGTTAACCGAATAAGTCCCGTTTCCTGTTCCTGCTCCCGTTACTGGATTAACTGGACTTACTGCCTGATAATTTATAGAACCAGCAACGCCAGTTTTTGCGCCGATGGCTGCTCGCAAATCTCCTCCATTTGCATACCCATAGTGTCTGTGATCTTGATTTGCATGAGAATGCGATAGGTCAACAGTTTTAGCTCCGCCAGTTTTTCCCAGCGCATTAAATTCAGACTGCGAAGCGTCGTAACCAAAACCACTGCGCCCTTTGAAGTTTGGCAAGTTAAATGTCGTTGATCCATTTCCTGATCCGTAGTTGGTTCCAATTACAGCAAACAGATCTGCGTATGTTGTTCTTGAAACTTCAGCTCCGTTACAAAGCAACCAACCGTTCGGCGCAACACCACCCCCATACATTCTGACCTCACCACTAAAGCAAGCAACGGCAAAATTTTGATTCACCTTTGCGCTTTCAATGACTGTTTTTGCTATAAATTGGTTTGGTACTCCCATGTTTTTATAATCTCGTTGCTATATAAGGAAACTTTCCATACACAACCTTCTCTCCGTTTGAAAAATTAATTTTTATCTTTCCAAATAACAGCCCAATGCTGACAACCATAACATCTGTCTCTTTGCCCTCCTCATTTAACAATCTCCTTCCGACTTCCAAATAGGCTTTTCCATCTGGCCGATAAATTGTGATTGATTTTATTTTCATCTTTCTTAAATTAAAAATTAGCTTTTCATAATGTATGCCAGCGTATAAAAAGGTGGCCTCCATTCCTGCGATGCACTCAACTGATAATCCGTGTAAGCCCCATATCCCTGTGAATTCTTGCTGTTTGTCGTGAGCGTTGGCGTATTGAAAGTGATACCTGAATAATCTCCTCCAGGATCCAAGCCATGTCCGTTTTCAGATTCCCACGATCCGTTATTTACTCTCGTCACATAGTGATCATGATTGAAATTATGCGTGTGATCATCGTAATGCCTGTGTTGTAAATTAACTGAAGCCAAACCACCAGTAGAACCAACCGCATATCCTGAACCAGCACCCTGTATGAATTTGCCAACAAGATTAGGCGTTCCATTATTTCCATCACACAAAAACCAGCCTGTAGGAATATTTGCAATTTCACCGCTCCAAAGAATAATCCCTCCGCTAGGCATTCCCTTGTCCGCATTTGCTATGCAGTCTAAAAAATTCTGATTCACCTCGCTCGATTTAATGAGCGTCGAAGGTGAAAATGTATAAGTTATACTAGCCCAAGCCATCTTTTTATTTTTTAATGATTACCTCTTTGAATTTCTGTTTTTACAGATCTAGTTTTTCTTTTTGCTCTAAAATCCTATTCGCTCTTTTTTGCATGTATTTATTTTCTGTACTGTTTGGATCAATGATAATTAGGCTTTTATAGCCCTTTGGAGCATATTGATCACCATCCCAATAAGCCTTATGATTTTTCAATATATTGTCCGCTGTTTCCTTCACTTTCAATCCAGCAACCAGCAAAGCTTTGCAGTTAACACATACTCCAACCCTCATCAGCGTTCCGTTGCTCAATTCAACAATGTGATCACGATAATTAGTCAGAAGTCTTTTCTGTCCACGAAGCTCAAGATCCATTATTTGTGTTTTGCAGTTTGAACATTTACCTAGCATATTATTGTGGCATTACTGGATTATCCGTGGTTAAACTTTCAACCAATCTTTTATTTATCTGCTCAATTCTCTGCGCCAAGTCAGGCTGACGATTTGAAATTTCAAGCAACACATAATCGGGAAAATAATCAATCTTTTGAATCTGCAAAAGTGTGGCCGTTTCATTCGTAATATCGTAATCCCATGCATCAATATCCCAACTGACCTCATCCCACATGTTGTAGCCTTTCTTTGTCGCATTGAATATTTTGCAAGTATCCCCGACCTTGATAGATTCAATGTCATATCCCGATTCATTGACGGCATTATTGCTGTCCAAAACTTTCAGCGTCACCCGAATCTCCGGCGAGCTTAATTTATTCAAAATATTATTGGCTACTGTTGTCGCAGTACCGACATCGGGAACCTTGTCATCAATAATTTTTTGCACATATCTGCCATAAGCCGAAACCGATCCACTATTGATAAATTTTTTGTAAAAATTAGCACCAGTGAAATAAATGTAATTGACTATATTCTCCAATCTTTTTTCTTGTTTGTAGTAAGTCACATTCTTGCCGATTGTGAATTTATGCATAGCAGTGCCTGCTTTCGGCTTGAGATATATCAAATCATCAGCGCCGACTCGCATATACCAATCCTGCGGACAAAGATCAACGATCTTCTGCACAACCTCCTGAAAAGTTGCGGTATTAAACTGATACTGAACGCTTGTGCCAGTCAGATCCACTGTTCCCGTTGAATAATCAAGCTTGCCTCCCTGACCTGTGAATTTATCCAAAATGTCCTTCAAAATTGCACTTGGATCCTGAAGTCGATATTTTAACTGCGTAGCCCCATCTCTTGAAAATGCAATTCCCTCCATCATGTCCATTTCAGCAAGCACCATTAAAGTTGATCCAAAATTATCCGATATATTCAGGCGATAATAGCGATAAGCGGTATAATTTTCAAAATCATAAACACGCTTCTCCGCTTCTCCCCAATCTGGCTCATTCAATCTTGTGTCCAAAACTGTCCAGTTTGCATTGTCATTTGACCCCTCAAAAGTCCATGACTTCAGGCATTGGTTTTTCCACTGCGTTCTGTCATTTGCCAATCCAACCAAAGTGTAACGCTGAATCTGCTTTGAATTGCCAGATCCAAAATCAACTTTCAGCCAGCCCGTAACACTCCCACTCGCAGTCGCCCACATATGATTATTTACCCCATTGGGATCATGCGTCAGACTCGCATCAAAAACTTTCCATGCATTATAAGCCGACAATTCTGTTGAAGCGGAAACGGTGATTGTGCCTGAAGTGTAGCCCGTCATTATAGGCATCAGCCCATTTGAAAATCCGTTCCCATAAATCAGACTATCAATTCCAGCTCCTGTGCCTTCAAGCAAATAGCGATTCAACTCCCACCACCAACTGACAATCGTGACCTCAATTGTTTCCTGCCTGCCATCAACAATAGGCTCGTATGAATCTATGAATCCCGAATAAATGCAAACTCCATTCTGTCCGCTTTCACCATCGAAAACATATAGCTTGACCCAATTGCCGTATTTGATATCAACTCCTTCGCCATAACTATCCACCTCTCTCGCCAATCGCACCTTCAATTCAGAAAACCCGAGATTAATCGTAGAATTAAACTGAGCATCGCTAATAACATCATTCCATGTCAGCAAATAGTTTCCGCTTTTATCGTAAATTTTATAAATGAATCTTTTTGTCATATCCTAAAGCCACTTTTTAAAATAATTGACCTCAACATTGAAATTTCTTGCTGAAGAATTTATTGTAATTATGTAATTGTTCAGACCAACATTAAATTTTGGAAACACACCAGTGTAATCTTTCTCTGCTCCGTTAAGAGTCACCTTTTTATTTTGAACATCAAACACGACGACATCATTGGCAACCAAGGAATTTGTAAGTGTGATTTTGTCTCCATTGCATTGAAAGCTGATATCTATTCCAGCCGTTATAGATGCGATTATCACCTCAACCTTCGGCATAGGATAAGCACTGCCACCGATATTGATTGATCCATCATGAGGGCTGACAGTAATCCCATTTTGAATGGATGCCGTTTGAGTTATATCCTCGCCGACTCCGCTCGGCACAAGAAAAGTGACTCTAAAAGGAACGAATGATAAATGAAAATATTTCCGATCAATATCGACTTCAATCGGAGTTGCGACATACCGCCTCGTTCCACTTGCATAATCAAGGTCAAGATTTTTGTTGAATCTGGCCATCAATTCCTTGAATGAATCAATGTTTGACTCAAGCGCATTTTTATCGTCTCCGACAATCCTGCCAGTAATGACAACTTCCTTCGGTTTATAATTATCACCAACAATAACTCCACCACGCTCTCGGGCAAGATCATACATAAAAGTTTCACGAGGTGCGCTTTTTTCATGATCCAATTCCGTAAATTGGTATGGATTATTATTCAAGCTGACATTATCGAAAGCGATATTCATATTTTTATCTGATGCCTAATTTGTTTAATTCCTGCTCCCTTGCAATAACCCGTTGAATCTCCTTGATAAGCGCACCTTTGTCGCCAATCATTGCACCTGAAAAATTAAAATTGAAAGTGTTTAAAATAGCATTTGAAAGCCCTCCACTTTTTTCAATTGATCCGCTTTGAGTTGGTCTGAAAATTTCCGCTCCATGTTCTCCGACCAAATATTCTTGACCAGCCATAACAGAACCTCCGACTGCACGCTGACTTTTTGAATTTTTATTATTCTCACTATCAATACTTATAGTTGCCTTGAGCTTTATAGTATCCAAGCCTTCCTTTTTCAATTCTTCCTTCAACTCTTTCAATTTCTTTTTATATTCCTTTTTTACATCATCAAGATGATCCTTGAGTTCCGACATCTTCGCCTTATATTCAGCCAACCGCTGAGCTTTTTCCTCCGCATATTGCTCTTTGAGTAACTCAATCGAATCAAGCGATGCTTTGCGCTGTTCTTCGATGATTTGCGCCTGATATGTTTTCTGATCACCCAAGTGCTTATCCAAAAATGCCTGAATATCGCTTATTTTTGTCTGCAATGCGCTCCTGTTGTTTTCATCTGTTTCTTCATTGAGCTGTTTTTCAAGATCCGCTTTTTCTTTTTGCTTTTCAATGATCGCCTTTGCAATTTCAGTTCCTAATTCTTTTTGCTTTTCAAGTTCGTTCTTGTTGAATTCAGCAGTCAGGCTTTTCATGTCATTTTTTACAGCCTTAACCGCATCGGAAAATTGACTCTTCATATCCTTGATTTTTTTCGTTGCCTCTTTGACCTTACTGGCCATTTCTTGCGCTGACTTTCCTACATACTCCTGCGTCTGCGCAATTCCGCTTCCGACTGATTTCACATTTTCCCCGTTCAACTGCCAAGCCTTATTCATTGAATAAACCGCACTGTTTGTGTCTTTAGAAAATGCGCCGACATCATTTTTCATTGTCTGCATATTTTCCTTGATCGTTGCGCTAGTCACCGCAACTCCGTCTTTTGTCATGGATACCATGTCGTTCCAAGCTCCCTCAAAATCCCCATGGATAGCCTTGTTTATCGCACCGAAAAATATCTCAAAATTCTTTCCGAGGTTCTGAATATTGCGAACAATATCTGCGCCAAAAGCGACCACTGTGCTGACTATGCTGTACATGAGGTCATAAACGACTTTCCCCACATTGATGACCATCTGCCCGAACCACTTAAGCCCCACCACAAATGCAGGAATCCACTTCATCAAAAAGTCCCTGAATTTAGCCAGTGTCTCTTTTGCTTTTTCAGCCGACAAATCTGCACCACTCAATGCGACAGTTATAGAATTAACAATTGATTTTCCGATTCCCTCCTGCGCATCGGAAATCTGATTTTGCAACCACTTCATCCTGCCACCAAAAGTTTCAAGGGCTGCTCTGGCCTGACCGCCAAATTCTTTTTGGAGTTCCTGAAGAATCATCTTCTGACCTTCCATTGCTTTGCCCGTTTCATATAAACTCTTAATCATCTTGACTTGTTCATCAGTGAAACTGACTCCCGATTTTCTGAGCATCATCAAACCTCGCTCCGGGTCTTGCATAGCTTTTGCAACCTGCATAGTTGCGCCCTGCAAGTCACCGCCCATCATTTGCGCCAAATCCAAAATACTCTCCGTAACCTGCGGAATAACATCTTTGCCCATCTGATTGAAAGTCAAAATAAGGTTTTCAGTGTGCAAAATAGCTTCATCATCAAAAGTGGTGACATTCTGCAGATCACCTGCCAATTTCGTCATCGACTCCGAAGTCATGCCCGAAACAGCCCCTGTCGATTTCAAAACAGCATTCATTTCAGCCATGACCTTTTCGCTTTGATCAAAAGCTTTCACGCTGTCGATTATTCCTTTTTTAACAAAAGCATACGCACCGCCAAGCATCGCCAAATTAGGCAACAAACCACTAAATGATTTGTTGCTTTTATCTGAACTTTGCGACAAGCCCTGCACATCCTTGTTGAGCTTCGCCAGCTCTCCCATCGCTTTGTTTTGCGCAGTGATGATAAGTTGTAATTCAGTTTGATTTGCCATTATTTTGAATGCTTATCTTGCAATTCTTTATGTTCTCCATCTAGTTCCTTCATCATTTTAATTTTCTCTATAAACCAAGCGGGCTGACTCATATATTCTTCATAAGTCCAGCCCATAGCCCTGCAAAAATATGAGATCGCCAATTCATCGCTTAACTCTGATTCTCCTGTGCTGATGAGTCGCCAGTAATCATCGGCGTCTCGCTCACAGTTTTTTTTTCGAGCTTGATACCATGATTAATGAAGTCCACCACATCCCTAAATTCCTCTTTTCTCAAATCCTTCAGTCTCTCTGCAACATTGTTAGTGTCCCCATCCAAAGAATAAACATAAGCCTCAGTCAAAACATCGTAGTATTCCAAAATTGCAATCGGGGTATTTGTGATGTCGATTTTAACATCCTCATCTTTTATATTCTCCGGGCTTACATCGGAAGATATTTTTGTCTGACTCGCCCAAAATTTCTGAATAGGCCGATTTTCTCTTTCAGTAAGCCATGCCTTCACAACCACACTGTGGCCATCAATCAAAGTAATAAGTTCTTTTGTTTCTCTGTTCATTTTTTTCAAATTAAATTATTAGTAATTTTCCTGCAGATTAGTCAGCACCGCTTCAATCATCTTCGCATCAGCTAAGCTGTAGTGAGCCTTGAATTTTATCGTTTGAGTAACAATGTCATTGTTGCCACTTTTTCTTGACCAGTCCTGAAGCGAAACAGATGCAAGATCAATCTTAAGCTCAGGATTTGAAGCCGAACCGATAACAGCATCACTCTTGATATCGATTCTCGTGGCTTTCAAGGTTCCGCTTTCAAACACGCTTTTGAAAGTTTCTGTATCTTCAAAAACCGCCTCAATATTTCCATCAACTGAAAATTCCTTGTTGGCATAATCGACTGGCTCTGTTGATCCCAAAGCATCATGCTCTTCAATGTTCTTGTTTATTGAAATCTCAAAACTTTTAATATTGACCGCCGATGCCAAATCAAGCCCAGCAAGATCTGATGCCAGTTTCAGAGTTGCATGCTTGCTTATAAATTCATTCTCGGAAGTATAGACAACCGCATTGGCTGAAGCTGAACCCTTTTTTGCCTTGAAAGCGCAGGCAAATTCAACGAATTTTCCAACAACGGCCGTGATCTTCAAAGATGAAACTACTCCGAGGGCATACTTCAAATGCTCAAGCTCATTCTTCACTTCCAGCGTCAATGACTGATGAGCATTCGTATTGGCAACAGAAAAAGTGTGATCATAAACCAGCGTCTCTGTATCATGCAATGCCGAGCTTACACTTCCGAAAGAGCCAAACAACAAAAGCCCGAAAGATTTATCCCTAACCTTTCCCATGATTTCCCCTTCCGACCATTCTTTGACAATCCTCGCATCATTGGAATCATGAATAACCCCAAGCGATGAATCATTATTCACATATTGCTTTTTATTGTCTACGGTCACATCTTCCTTCGGTAACCAAAAGGAAGGCGCAACAGCAATGCCCCTGCTTGATTCCTTGCCGATTCCGACTTGATATTTTCGTCCTCCAAACATATATTTTTTATTAAATTAATTATTTAGTCTTAAACTTTTCCTCAAGAATTTTGTCCGCCTCTTCTTTTGACTTGGCCTCAATGGTTACCTGATAATCCGGGTAAAAGAATTTGTCCTTTTTCACGATTGAATCTTTTTCACCACCGACCATTTTATTTTTTGATTCTTTTTGCATACGCTTGATTAAAATTAATTTGTTATATCGACACTTTTGTCAGCTTCCAATTTCATCTCCGCATACATCACCAACCCTGCGCCTTCTTCATAGATTCCCCACATGAGCGGTACCGCCTTGCTCATGTCCGCCGTTCCTCCCAAAGTATCGTCTCTATCAAAATCATCCATCAGTCCATCAAGCACATCGCACAAAATATCAATCGCCTTACTTCGCCCCACCTTTTCAATTTCCTGATGAATAACGATGCGGAAAATATGCTTGCGAAAATTCTGCGTGTTCGTTTCATAATCACTTTGCACCTCGCTAGGCTCGAATGTCGCTGACGGATATCCACTAAATCCAGTCTTATGATAATCAAACACATCAACCAAAGGCTGTCCCTCTCCTTTTCTTGCTTCCAGTTTTTCTTTGATTTTTGATCGTATATTTGCCAAGCCCATATCATTTAATCAATTCTTTTATTGTTTTATCTAGCGCCTTTTGAAACTCATCATCCGCAATCACCTGACCTGCCGAAACCGCATTATCGAAAAATGGATTCGCCTTTGTTCCCTTTCTAGCTATCGACCTTGCCACCAAAAACGGTGGAATTCCTTTTCTGTTTGCCCATTTTTCAATGGCCTTGATCGGTGGCCAATGAGGCTTTGTGCCTTTCGCCACGAAAATGGCATAATCAGTGGTATTTACCAGCTCGCCCCTCAGCATCTGAACTGATAAGCGCCAATTTGACCTCAGCCTGCCCGTATCAACTGGGGCACCCATAATCGCATATCTCTGAACTGCAATCAGCGTCTTTGCTATGGCATCATTGAAATTCATGGCGCTTTGCGTTGGATATTCCATGATCAATTTGCGAATCTTGTCCAAATTGTTGATTTTGATTTCCCACATTACGCTTTGCTTTTAACCAGTAATAATTCTTTGAATGAAAAAGAGCCTGTATTTTCCTGCTTCACACCCCTGACTTCAAACTCATCAGATCCAATCAGCACCTTGTCGGTCACCGCAACATCCTGACTTAAATCAATAGTGAATTTAAAACCTTCTCCGTATTGAATGTTATTCAGACTGGCCGTGCGATCATCAAGCTGTCTCAAATGCCCCGAACCGCCAACACTCGTAGCAATATAGTCCGACTTATTCCCATTCTGCATTAATCTCTTTGTTGTGTATTTCAATGTTTGAAAACTTTTCATATGGCAAAATGCGCATAGCTGTTTAAAATAATCTTCTGTTCCTTTGTCAGCTCATTTGTCCAATCAATACCTGCACCGCCTAAATTTTCCGATGATTTTCCCTGAGCCTTTCTTTTATCAAAAACCTTGGCAACTAACTCCCTCGCAACCAGCTCAATATCTGCTGGCGCTTCATCAAAACCGCCGTTATATGTAACCTTTATGTTTTGTCTTAAGCTAATTGGAAACTTCCCGTAGAGATGCACGATACTGCTATCCCGATAAACCACATATCTGCTCGGTTCCAACTCAACCCATAGCGGATCGTCCTGCGTTTTGGAATTGTATTCAATCTTCAAAAGTGTCCTGACTGGATAATTCCTCAGCATCAATTCTTGATCATCATCGCTATCAAAATACTCCTCAAAATATTCCTGCTCAGTATCAGGCTCGGTCGGAGATGGAATCGTGAGAATATCTCTATCACAATATGTGACAATGAATTGACTGACTCCAGCGCACAAACCATCAAGCAGATCATTATAAAAATCATCTTCGATCCCTAAATAACTTTTTACTTTTGATGTTTCTATCAACATAAATAAATTTCTTATTCCGCCCGACAGCAATGCAACTCGCTATCGGGCGACTAAAGCTATTTATCGCTTTCTTTTTCCTTTTCTTTTTCCTTTTCTTTTTTGGTCTTTTTTTCCTCTTCAATTGGCTCAAGATATTCATCTCCAATGGCTTTGACTTCATCCTTGCTCAGCTCATATTCCTCGCCAGCAGAAAAATCTTTGTAGCCAACCGAGATGTTTGCTTTGACTTTATATTTCGGCATAACTTTGCAATTAATTGATTAATCCTGCTGATTATTAGGCGGCTGCAGTTTTCAGACAAGCAAATGCCTGACCAAGCGCAACTTTGAAACCAATACGCTCAGTGATTCTCACCGCTGACATATTGCTTTCAAACAAATTGGTAGTTCCAATTGTTGCCTCTTCCGAAACAGCCATCGTCATCTGTTTTCTGTCGCCCAAATATGCAAACTGCAGATTTCCAAACAGAATAAACTTCTTGCCAGCACCTGATATGCTGTCCATTTTTTCAGGCAAATACACTGGATATCCCCACACATAACCCACAATCCCCGTGCCTTTTGAAGCATCGCCAGTAATGATCGGGTTTGAGAAAGTCGAAATGTGCTGTCCGTTTTCTGTCAGCTTCTGCACAATATTCCAAACACCACGATGCATATAAAATCCAGCACCACTAAGCGCCAACGGCTTGACCTTCGAAATGACATCCCTCAGATAATCAACAGTGATATCGGTGAAATTAATCTCTCCTGAATCCATCGTCACAATATTGATATCCGAATCATTAAGAATACCCGTGAAAGGCGATCCGTTACCGACAAGCCCCTGACCATCTTCCTCTCCTGCAATTGCCTCGGCAAACAATTCAGCAAGCAAGCTCACTGTGTCGACATCAGCATCCTCCAATAACTCATTTGAAAGCGGAGTCAAACCAACAAGAGTTTTGGCAAGCAATTGAACCTGTCCCAACACTGGCGCACTTACAGTTCCAGCATTAGTTTCCCCAGGCCAGTAAACCGAAACTGAGGTAGTTATTTTTGGCAGATTAAGCGTGTCTCTTTTCATTGGAATAACACGACATTGATTGCGCACGATTCCAAAAGACTCGGCAAGCCTTACAACTTCCGCTCTGAATTCCTCAGGAACCAAATAACCACCTTGGCTGTCGGTGCCTTCAGTCATTGCTTTGCCACTGATTGCTCGGGCTGTTTCTTTATCACGATTGAAAACAGCTTTGACAAAGCGAGCAATTTTTTCCTTGCCCTCAAGACCCTCGACTTCTTTGGCAAAACCGAAAATCTTTTTTTCAATTTTGTTATAGCCTTTCTCTTCAAATTTTTTCTCCATTACTTCGCCAGTCTTTTCCAAAATCGCTGGCATAGTCTTTTCAAGTGCTTGAGCAAACACCTCTCCCACTTGTTCTAAATCTTTTTGTTCCAACATAAATTTATTTTATAGTTTTTAATTTCTGATTGACTTGATTCACGATCGTATCAATCAACTGCGTTTTTTTCTGAACATCATCCAAGACCTCAGTTATTCTCGCAGATTTTATATCGTCAACTTGGTCATCTTTGACGACTAATCCTTGAAGCTCGACCAACTTCTCAGTTAGATTTTCCTGTATACTCTTAATCTCATTCACTATCAGTTTGAAACCCTCCCTCATCGCTTCTTTCAATCTGTCCTGACTCTCCTTAATCGCCAGCATATGCTTTTCAATAATCTCCTCTTCTTTTTTCTCTGAAATAAATTCTTCAAGCGGTTCACTCAGTTTGATTCCCGATTTTTGCATAGACTTCAACACAAACGCATATTCTTTTTCAAGTCCTCGCTCTTTTACCAAATTCAGAACTGAAAGCGCCTCGGGATTCGCCGGAACTGGCACAAAAGACAACTCCAATAATTCACTCTTTGTGATCTGATTTCCGTTATATTCCATGGGTATAAAGCCAATTGAAACAGCCTTCAAAATACCCTCCTCGTACAGCTTCCTGACCTGCTGTGCCAATGGATTGGCCTCGGCGCTCGCAAAAACGCCCCTAACCACGGTTTTGCCAGCCTGACGCACGATTTCAGTAGCCTTGCCTATCGGCAAAGACCAGTAATCGTGGCCAAACAGGATGACGGGATTCTGCATGTAATTCTTGATGTCGATACCCTCCTGAACCACAATCTCGCCCTGCCGATCCACGCTTTCGCTTGAAGCAATAACTTCAAACTTGCCAGAATCGCCAGCCTCTTTGATGTTGGCCAAAAACTCTTTTCTTTCTTCAAGAGCTTTCATCACTTCGCTCTTTATTTTTTCGCTGAATTTTTTTAGCATAGTTTTGAAAAAATTATTTTATTTACTTTAAAATCGGAAGTAACACACATCTGCAATTTGCATGAAGCGGTGGCTCTCCAATATCCCTAAAATCAATCGCCATCCCCATGAATTCATCCCCTTCATAAAAATATGCTTCGTTTAATTCCGTAGTCTGACCATCCATTTCGGAACATAACTCGCATGTCCTTTCATCCTGCGCCGTATACCACTCCTTGCCCGAAACAATACCCGACTGATTCCATGCACTCTCCATTCCTGCGTTGCTTGTTCTGATCGTTTCAGTTCTTGCTATCCTTTCAGCTCTGACTTCGTCTGCGAAATTAAAATATTCATTCACCTTTTCAGTTATTGCATTCATACCCAGCCCCTCATCTCCTGCCTCATTTATAATTTTGCTCAATTCTTCTTCTGTAGTTTTAGCTATGCTTTCGGCCAGCGTCAGATCGTATTTGTCCAAGCCGTTGCTTATATCGGGAGTAAAATCAAAATTATTTTCCAGCCCAAGCCTTAGCAATGCGAGCTTTCCTGATTTTTCCAGCAGTTCCCTCTGCATTGGAGTCAACAGATCAACTATCATTCCGACCTCTTTATCCTTTTCAATGATTCCCTTTTCTTTAAATGACTTCTCGCTTATTTTTTTTAATGTCCTCTCTCTTAATCCATGAAAGTATTTGCGGATTTCATTTTTATATTTTTCTTCAAATGGCGACTGCATTTTTATCATCACCTCCCACGCCTTCTCTCCACGCACAATCCGTTCATCCTGATTTTGAAGTTTTTTTTTAACACTCAGCTGTTGCGGTATCGGACTGACTGAAGCTCTCATCTCATCTCCTCCATCAAGCTCGGGCAATCCTTCCTCTCTTCGGATATCATTTGTCGTGAGCCACTTGTTCCAGCCCTGCGCATATTCACTGACAATTTCAGCCCTATCGTCAGGCACTGGATTGTCAAATTCCAAATAGTATTCCAACCCATATTCTGAAACCAAAGATGCATTAAGCGCATCTTGAATCTTTTTGAGCCGAGGCTTGATTGTAAATCTTGTAAAAGACCAAAGCGCCATTTTTGCATTGGCAAGATTCACATCTTCGCTCATCATCAAACCTTTCGGAATTCCAAACATCAGAAAAATATCGTCTCGATCCAACTTGCGCTGATCAATAAATGCCAACTCTCTCTGATTGAATTGCGTCTTGTTATATTTCAGACCGCCATGCAATATCGGCGTTTTGTTTGCATTCTCGATTCCTTCTTGTTGTTTTCTCCAATTAGACTCAATCCTGCGCTTTTGCTGTTCATTCAGTTTGCCGTCAAATTCAAGCACACCTCCAACAAATGCCCCGTTTTCAAAAAACTTTTTATTCCACTCCCTTATTGTTTCGTCTTCATCAATAAAACTAATTGAAGCCTGCACTGTCCCGATTCCCTTAAACGGCCTGACTCTATCAAAATATTTCGGATTGTAATTGCGAATATGAATAACCTCCTCAGGCATCAGATCAACATTGATCTCACCATTGAAATAAATGTACTTTTCAATCAGCCTTTCTTTGTCATTGCTCGGCGCAATCTTTACCCAATCAGCCCTGAGTGGCCACAATTCCTTTGTTTTGTTTCCAGCTTTTGCCTTGAAAATGTAAGCATTACCATCGATATCCAGCGAAGCCGAAATATGCTCGAAAATATCAGCTCTTGTCATTTCAGGATTCGGATTATTAAATAGCTTCAACAACTCATGATCGGCTTGTTCTTTGTCATTATCACCGCTGACTTTTTTATAAAGCCTGAGATTTGCTGATCCGACTTCTTGAGCAATGAGATTGACACATCGATAAACCCAACTGTGATATTTATCAGCAAAATCATTATTCCTGCCCAAAACCTTGCCAAAAAAGAAGTTTTTGATTGCTGAAATTCCGGGTGTAAATTCTTTTTTTCGGAAAAGTTTTTCAAACATAAATAAAAAAAGCCCAAATGGCATTTAATCTCGTAAGACTAAATATCATTTGGGCTCGTAAGCCACAACCAATACCTCGTAAGGCATTAAGCTGTTATCATTTTTAATTTTGTATTTTTATCGTATTCGCTTTTTTTCATTTTGTCAATAGCAGAAAAACCATAATCATTATTTTTTTCATCAAGCGCCTTGAATTTCAAATCATAAACACACAAAACAGCTTTGCAATTAAAGCACTTTATTGTGAAATCATCGAAAGCACCCATATTCCTGATTTCCATTATTTTTGATCCACACTTTGGACAATGCGCAAGATGTTTCATATGGTTTTTCTGTTAAATAAAGTCGACTCCAGGGTCTTGTAATTCATTGAAAGTCAGTGAACCTGCATCCGCAATATCAGGGCTTTTGACTCCTCGCTTAAACATTTCATCTTTTGGCTCAAGCTGTGTTCTTCCGCTTGAATTTCTTTTATATTTTACTTCCAAAAGTTGTCGCCAATCCTGATGCCTTAAAATTTTGCCTCCCTTATTTATCCAGCGCTTAAATTCAAAATAATTCTCCGCTTTTATGTTTGCAAAAATATCGCTATTATTCGCACTCGCACCTTCACGAATTCCTGTAACATTATAACCAATTTCATTTGCCCTATCAGTGACACCGCCTCCAACTCCCACATCATCAATAAATATTTCATCCCCCTTAATCCTTGCCAATTCATCAACCTGAGTCATCAGATTTGAGCTTTGATTCTTAGCTTCAAGCCACATGACATTATCGTACCTAATAACAAAAGCGGAATAATTGCTTCCTCTTCCAACATCCACACCCAAACGCCTAGTCCCCATAAGATCAGCAGGAAGCTCATCAATGAAAGCCTCTTCAAGTTCCTGCTCGCTTATCAAAAATCTATAACCCCTGTCATCAATCTCATCCCGACTTGGAAACTTGCAACCATAAAGAATATCAAACATTGGATTCTCTTTTGCCTCTTCAATAAACTCCTCCGTATATCTTCCCTCGCCCAATGCCTGCTGATAATCAATAAATATCTTTTTATATCTGTCCTTGTGCCAAGTCTTATAAAAATGATTCAAATAAAACGGGTTGCCAATCTTGCAATAAAAAGCATCCGCACCTTTTCCAGCAATCATACGAAATGTTGTCGCTTCAATCTGATCAGGAATAAGACTTGCCTCATCAAGAATAACAATCCTAGCGCCAGCGCCCATCGCACTCTCAACACCTTTGCGAGAATTGCCAGCTTGCACCGAAACAACAAAGATTCCTCCGCCACGCTTCAAAACAATGCGTTCTTTGTTTTCTTCTTGTCTTAATCTTTCAAGTTTTGTTTTTGCTTCCAACTGAGAATAAAACAAAACATTGTCGCCAATATGCTCAAGATAATAGCGCATGATTATTTTGGCCATTTCATTTTTTGGCGCAAGAATCGCAATCTTTTCATCTTGAAAACAGCTAACAACAATACACGCCAAAGCAACTATCAAGCTTTTGCCATATTGCGTACAAGTCAGAATCTGCAAACGGTTATAAGGACGAAAAACAATACTGTAAAAAATCATCAGTTGTCCCTCGCTTACAGCCTGATCGCCACTCATTCCATCAATCTTAAATAGACTCAATAGTTTCAAGCATATTTCTCTTTTTTCTTTTGGTATTTGTTGATCCAACATTGCCTATAAAATATATTTTCATTTCGTTATGGAATGCTTCAATGTGGTTTTTGAATATATCTGGAAGTTCAGCGCTTGCACCAAACTCATCCTTTTTCTTTCGCTCAAGATACCTGAAAGCGATGTCGGGATTGCTAAGATTTTTAACAACAGTCTCCCTCGCTTTCAAAATTGGTTTTTCCTTTAATTTGTTGCGTAATTCCTCAACATCAGGATACGCATCCAAATAGCGACTGAGTGAAAATTTGCTTATATCAGCGTAATAACACGCTTCAGCGTCAGATCCACCCAGTCCCCAAACGACTTTCAATTTCGCAACAACATCACTCTCTGTTTTTCCGTCAAACCACTTTCTGCCAGCTTTATTTTTGTTCAATTTTTTCTGCTTTTTTGCCTGTATAGTCTTCATAGCGTTTTATTATCACATCAACATATTTAGGATCCAATTCGATAAGTCTGGCTTTTCTGGCCATCTGATCGCAAGCCATCATCGTGCTACCGCTACCGCCAAAAGCATCCAAAACAATGTCGCCATTGAATGTGCTTCTGCGCAGTGCTATCTCACAAAGCCTGAGTGGCTTTTGAGTAGGATGCACATATTCTGTCGTGTTATCCCGATTCACATACCAAACATCAACCATCTCGGCCAGCTCATCTTTTTTGATGTCCCAAATATCCTGAATGTTTGAAAATTCTTTATTCTTTTGATATTTATTGTCCTTGATTCCAATCATGCAAGGTTCATAAGCTCGATGAAACAAGCATCCCATTGAAAAAACAAATCTATCCTTAACCCAAATAACATCCTGCAAATATTTGAATCCTCCAGCAATTAATCCCTTCTTGAAAAACTCATGATTTTTTGATGCATACCACATATACATCGATGCTTTTTCATCTGAAAAAAGAAAGCAATTTGCAGTCATGACACTTATAAATTCCATAAAATCGGAATCACTTTTGTTGTCGTTGAAAATCTTATTGCCATCTCCATATTTTCCGCCAGCATATGAATTGCCAGCTGATGATTGATAGTCGACATTATACGGTGGATCAGTAAATATTAGTTGCGCCTTTTCATTGCCCATCAGTTTTTCATAAACAGTCACATCAGTTGAATCGCCACAAATAATCCTATGGTCTCCAAGCTGATAAACATCGCCGACCTTTGTTTTTGGTTCAATAATTTTTTCATACTCCTCATCGGCATTAAAATCATCCTCTTCAACTTCCAAATAACTCATGTCAAAGCCAGTAAGCTGTACCATTTCATCGCTCAATCCCTTGAGTTCATCAAACACCAAATCCATATCCCAATCAGACTCATTGAGCTTATTATCGGCCAGCCTGTAAGCCTTGACCTGCTCTTCAGTCAGATTTTCTTTGCGCACAATCGGAACCTCCTTGAGTCCCATTTTTTTGGCGGCCAAATATCTGCCATGCCCAACGATTATCTCGTCATTCTGATCAATAACTATTGGCTGATTGAAACCAAACTCACTAATAGAATCAGCTATCTTTTTAATCTGATTCTCCGGGTGCTTCTTTGCATTTTTTTCGTACATTTTTATTTTCCCGATTGGGTAGTTTTTCATAGTTTTTCGTTTATTGAAATTATTATTTGATCGCTTGGCATCTTCCTTTTTGCCCTGAGAGTAAGTGATTCAATGACATCACCATTGTCGTCATAAAATAATCCATACTTTACCAGTGCATCCAATATTGGCTTAACAAAAAGATTGTCGGGATCTCGCCTGTGATTATTTTTAAAGTGAGCTTCTATGCTCACCTGAATAGGCTTTTTGATCTGGACTGCGATTCGCCTGAATGATCCCTTGAATTGTTTTATAATCGCCTCATACACAAAATCCTGTAATTCCTGCCTCTTGACTGCCCTGACTGCCCAGTGGACGCTTCGATTAAATTCGTTCCAACTGGGACACTTGCAATTTTCAATTGTAATTTTCATATGATTTCATCCCCCTAATTTTTTATTTATTCTTTGTATTTTCGCATTGCCACGATTTCTCATCTCATAAATCTTCCCGTATATCTCACGCAAGACAACATCAATCTCTTCAATTTTAAAACCATTCATCAGAACCTTTGCCTGTGATATTTTGCCTTTTTTATATATAGCCAAAACAAAGACTCCGTTTTTCACTGAATCTTTTTTGCCCTTGTTTTCTTCAATTATCTTCTCGACTGATTTGTACAGCTTGCAGTTTTTTGGAGTTTTCATTTTGGTTGTTTCTTATATTTCCGCTTATCAAAAATTGAAACTGTTTTGAGCTTCGGATAAATACGCATCTCTGCATGTTTATCATAAAAAAACGCCTTGTCTTCAATATCACCTTTTTCAATCAGCATGCTGATCTGTTCCTGCGCTTTAAAATTTGCTCGCATTTCCATTTCCTGAAGTTTGAAGTGGCGCTTCAAAACCGCACCATACTGACGCTCAAAGGCTTTCAACTTTTGAAGCTTTCCTGAATAGGTATTGAATATTTTTCTTGCTCTTTTCATAAATTTGATTATTTCTTAATTCTCATTTTTTCCCTCAGTGCATCAATAGATTTCTGCACGCTCTTTTTTCTTTCAGGATCGACCACCGCCTGATTAGTATAAATCTGTGTATTCTTTCTCAATTCAAGATCTCTTTTTTTAGCCAGCACTTCTTCATCAATCTTTGAATTCCCCAGCCAATTAGCGAAAGCCAATATTGGTTTTTTCCAACCCTTGCGAGGATATCCAAACCACCACTCCCTGCACTTGAGAGCCTGAAGCTCATAATCCCTGCTTGGATATTTCTCAATTAATTTTTTAATGGTTTGAACCTGACTGGTTTTGAGTTTTTCAATTTCCAAAGCAACTAAAGCCTTTGCAAAATTATCCTGATCAATCCCCTCTCCTAAAATTTTAATTTCGTCATCGCTGTAAATATATTTCTTTTCATTCTTTTCATTCTTGTTTGTTCTTATTTGATTCTTGTTTGTTTCCTGATTTGATTCCGATTTGCTTCCAACATCCTGATACTTATCCCAATTCTTTATAGTTATAATGCTGTATTTATTCGTTTTTTTGATTCCAATCATTCCCTCCTTCTCAAGAAAATTGAGCCAATACCATATCGTTGATTTTGCCATCCTTAATTTCTCCTCAGCCGTCAGACTTCCCATAATAAATTGACCCCTCCTGACTCTCACTTTTTGCCTCCCGATCAGCGATAAATTTTCACAGTGATTTGTCTTGGCCAAACACCATATCCAAATCTTCAGACATTTATCGCTCTGAAAGACCACACTATCGATTATTTTTCTGTGCGTTTTAAACCATCCACTATTCATATTGTTAAATGCTTTCACCTGCCTCCCTAACCACTTAAAGAGGCATGTGAAAGGTGGTTATATTTACCAGCCTAGCGAGGCTGATGAGCAGTTGCATCGATTAAGCTCACCAGCCCCGATGCGATGATGGGCAGTTGCATCATAAGCCCACCATCGCTATTTTGTTTTTAAAACGGAACATCCTCAAGATTCACTTCATCATCACCGCCCACTGTCGGAATATCTTCATATCCAGCGCCTAATTCTTTTGTATCTTTCGGAGCCTCAAGCTGTGGCGCATTCTTGAATGATCCCAAGATGCCTCTCGCCTTTTTCAGGTAATAGACATAATCAACATCCTTGCCCTTTGAAAATGTCGCGTGATAAGTTTCACTTTCAGGATCCTCATTGATTTGCATCACTGTCTCGCATCCCAGCAAACTGAATTCATTATTGATTGAAGCTCCATATTGGAACCATTCAGACTGAGATTTTCCCATGAGTTCAAGCTTTACAATATCGTCAGCCAAAGCAACATAGAGAATGGTGCGATAATTGAAATTATTGCTTGTTGTGCCATCAGCCTCCTTGATCGAAAACATCGCCTTCAGGCTTTTATAGTTGCCCTTCCAAACAATGTTTTTCTTCTTGTAGACCTGAATGACCTCATTAGGATCTGACGGATTAAACTCGGCAGATATCCATCCCTCGACATCCTTTTTGAATTTTGAGCTTACCCTTGCCCGACTGAGCAAAACAATACCTCTCACTTCCTTGCCGAATTGCTCACGGACAAATGCGCCGTTTTCATCTTTTGTTTTGCAAACAAATTCTCCCGTTTTGTTTGTGCCTTTTTTGTCATCGCCATTGTCGACCCTGAGCGTTTTGTATGATTTAAATTCTCCGCTTCTCAGTCCCAATGCGATCTCCAATTCTTTATTAAGATCCATAAGTTTGAATTAATGATTGATTAAGATTTTCTCGCTCGCCTCTTTGGCTTTTTTGGTGCAGTTTCTTTTTTATCATCCCCTGCCTTCTTTTCAAGATCCAACTTGAGCTTGATAGGATAATCCTTCTGCAACGGCTTCTGCCCTGATGTTTCATTGAGCCAAATAGTTTGTGCAGATAAAAACAAATTGAATTTATCCTCCAGCTCCGTAAATTTGTACTCCTTGTGATTGCGCTTATAGCCAATCTGCAGAATTGCAATCTTGTACTTCTCGCCAGTTAGATCCTCCATTGCTTTTTTGTAAGCTGATAATTGAAGTTCATATTCTGGCCAAATGTATTGCGAAGTTTTAAAATCAACAATCCATTTTTCATCTCCAATTTTGCAGATGAAATCTATCGTGCCAGCAAAATTATTTTTCTCGGAAAAAATAGTTGTTTCTGCTGTAATGATTTCAGGCCTGACTGATTCAAACCATTGCACAAAAGACATAGCGCATGCATATTCATCTGCCGACAATTCCTCGACTTTTCCTTCAACTCCGTCAAATTGAGCGTCAAGCCTGAGTTCATGACCATTGATTAAATCCTCAATTGCCTTATGGACTCTTGATCCTTTATCGCCTGCTGATTGTTTCAAGGTTTCCGCCTCATCCCAACCTTTGCCTGCAAGCCATTTGTAAAATGCAATTCCTTTTGGATAGTGACCAGCAATCCAAGTGACTGATGGAACAAATACCACTTTGGGTATTCCTTCATCGTCCTTGACTGCTTTCACATACCACCTCTCATCGACTGTGGTAATTTGCACTATCCCGTCTTTCACTTCCCTGATTTCTTTTTTCATAAGATTATTAAATCTTTCACCGCCGTCCCCGCATCGCTCAACACGAGAAAAGACGGCTGTGAAAGGAGCGATTAATAGCCCTCGTTTTCTTGAAGAATAAGTAGCTCATCAACTTGGCGTTCAATTTCCATATCGTGAGCATCCTGTTTCTTCTCGATCCACTCAGTCAACAGGCTGATGCCTGTGGCTTGGCAAATAAAAATAATATTGCCTAATGTGCTTCTGAGCGATTGTCCTGACATAGTGGTTAAAATTAAATAATTAAGTTTGGCTACCGCCCCAATCGACCAGTTAAGATCGGTGGCCTTAATTATTCTTGAGAGAACAGCCGGAGAGGTACTCAGGCCTTGCCTTTTCCCTCCCACAATTAGCCAAATAAATGACTGTGGTTGCTGTCCGAAACGAAGCGTGTGCCACAGGCGAACCCACAACACCGACATCTTAGACTCAAAAATAAAAACACCCATAATGGGTGCTATTTGCAACTAAATATTTAATTGAAAAAAGCACCCATACATTATGGATGCTTTTCCCTTATCTAAGCCTTTTTTGAAAGTCGGCTGTGGCGCACTTCTAGCGCTTCGCCCACTGTGGAGAACGACGAGCTTTTCTTTTTCCTGGTTTCTTTCGTTCCACGATTCTCGCATCACGAGTTAGGAACCCCAGATCCTTCAAAGATTTCTTCAATGTTTCATCAAAGATGATTACGGCGCGAGCCACTCCTAATCGAGTTGCTTCAGCTTGTCCCATGATTCCTCCACCATTCACTTTCACAGAAATTTCAAATCGATCAGCTAGACCTGCTGCTACCAATGGAGCTTTCACCATCTCTGAATGTCTTTCAATTGAGAAATAGGTCTTCAAATCTTTGCCATTGATTGCTGGCTCTTGAGTCACTTTGTCAACTTCATAAATTCGCACTTGCGCGATTGAAGTTTTTCTTTTTCCCACAGCATAAAAATACTTTCCGGCAAATCCCTTGCTTTCTTTGACTTCAGTTTTCTTAGCTGTCCTAACTTCCTTTACCTCTTTAACCTCCATTGCAACAGCGACCTTCTTCATGGGAGCCTTAGCTTTTACAGTTTTAGTTGTAGTTTTTTTAACAGCCATGATGTTATAAATCTCTAATATTACGCTAATTAAACTCTAATAATCTCTAATATTTTTAAACTTTATTCGCGATCATTCCTGCCTACCGGCAGGCAGGCGAGAAAAATTTGTGATTGATTCGCGATTTATATCCTTAGTGGGTTACTTCAATTTTGTGCTTATGTTGCGCATCCTTATAAATCAAAAGTCTAGTCATCATCTTGTCTCGCAATTTGTTTTTGCAAAGCATGCCATAAACTGCACCTTCAATCACCTTGCGAGAATCTTTAGTGATTTGATCCTTCAATTTGATTGAAGTCACGCCACCTGGATATCCACTGTAGTGATTGTAAACCTTGCCATCCATCTTGTTACCAGTCACCTTGAGAAGATCAGAATTGATCACAACTACAAAGTCTCCAGCATCGATATTTGGAGTGAAATCAATTTTACCCTTACCACGAAGGATCAAGGCAATTTCAGTTGCCATTCTACCAAGAACTTTCCCTTGCGCATCAAATAGATGATACTTTCTTTGAATTGTCTGCTTTCCCTTGTTCATAAAATTATTTTACTATTATCTAATTGACACGAAAAAATTAGTCTACAAATTCAATGATCGCCATCTTGGCAGCATCCCCTTTTCTGGCTTCCAATTTAACAATTCGAGTATAGCCACTAGTTCTCTTGGAAAATTTATCTAGAAATTCACCAGACAATTTTTTCACAGCCATCAAAGGAATTGAAACTCGCAAATCACGAAGCACAGCCACTTTCTTGGTTTCGATCTTGGTCAATTTTGCTTTGTTGATCAACTTGTCAATCTTTGACTTCATTTCCTTAGCCTTAGCCTCAGTAGTCTTGATTTTTTCTTGCATAATCAAACTACCAAGCATAGTTCTAAACAATGCTGTTCGTTGATTTCTAACTCGGCCCAATTTTCGTCCTTTTTGTAAGTGCTTCATAATGAATCTTAAAACGTGGAACGCGAATCGTTAGACGTTACGCGGTTTACGTTATGCGTTATGCGATATTATTTTTCTTGTCTCAAATTGATTCCGAAATCTCCAATTGATTTCTTGATTTCCTTCACACCTTTTGCGCCCATTCCTTCCAAATCAGTCACCTCAGCTTCAGTCATTTTCACAATATCTCCAATTGTTTTGATTGCGTTAGCTTCCAAAACATTCAAAGTTCGGGTTGAAAGATTTTTCAAGGTTGTGACTTCGATTTCATTCGGATCAGCCACTTCTTTTTTAGCTTCAACCACAACTTCTTCGACAATTACCTCTTCAATTACAATTTCTTTTTTCGGAGCTTCAGCAAGAGAGGAAAAAACTGAAAATTGTTCAACCAAAATTTCCACAGCTTTTGCGAAAGCATCTTTTGAATCAACACTACCATCAGTAGTGATTTCCAAGGTAATTCTTTCAAAGTCAGTTTTCTTTCCAACGCGCATATTGTCAACATTGTAATTCACGCGCTTGATTGGAGTGTAGATTGCATCAACTGCAATAACACCAATTTCTTTCTCACCTCGTTCTTGTTGTTCAACTGGAACATAACCAATGCCATTGCGGATTTCCAATTCAATTTCCAATTCTCCTTTTGGATTGGTGATAGTTGCAATGTGAGCATCTTTTGTGATCACCTCCACGCCTGTTGGACATTCAATCATGCCGGCAGTGATAACCTTTTCACCCTTAGCTTTCAAAGTAATCTTAACCGGCTCATCATTGTATGATTTGAATCTAACTTGCTTCAAGTTCAATATAATCTGAATAACATCTTCCAAAACGTTTGGCACTGTTGAAAATTCATGAGTCACACCCTTGATTTTCACTGAAGTCACAGCTGATCCAGAAAGTGAAGATAACAAAACTCTTCGAAGCGCATTGCCCAAAGTTGTTCCATATCCAGGGTAACATCCTTCGATTTCAAATTTACCAGTGTTTCCCCCAAGACTGGTGAATTTTGGTTTTTGAGGAAGTGTTATTGATTGCATAATTTTTATTTACCCGCCGCGGCGGATTAATTATTATAAATTAAGATAAAATTTATCTTGAGTAATATTCTACAACGATTTGAGCATCCACATTGATTCCGATTTCATCTCGAGTAGGAATGTTGGTAACTTTAGCTTCCATCTTTGAAACATCAAAGCTAATCCAAGCTGGAAAATCTTTTTTGTTTTTGATAGATTCCTTAACTGCAGTATAATATGCTTTGCCTTCCTTAGTGCTGTTGACCGCAATTGTGCTGCCAATCTTCACTTCGCTAGATGGGATATCCATCTTTTTTCCATTTACGCTAATCAGTCCATGACTAACCAATTGTCGAGCTTGTGATCGAGATGAAGCAAGTCCAGCGCGATATACCAAATTGTCCAAGCGCATCTCAAGTCGTCCCAACAACAAGTCGCCTGTGATTCCAGCTTTACCTGAAACTTCATCAAAATGTTTTCTAAATTGTCTTTCCAAAACACCATAAATCCTCTTAATTTTTTGTTTAGCTGAAAGTTGAACTCCGTATTCGCTTTGACCACGAGATACCTTCTTTCCATGCACACCAGGAGCAAAAGCGCGTTTAACCATTCCGCATTTAGCGGTTCCGCAACGATCACCCTTAAGAAACAGTTTTTCACCTGCTCTTCTACATTTTCGACATTTTGCTTCAGTATCTCTAGCCATAATTTTAAATTTCCTAATTTACAATGATTATTTTAAAAATTTTATTCGTACATTCGTACAAAATTCGTAATTCGTAGTGACTACACTCTTCGTGGTTTTTTAGATCGACAACCATTGTGTGGGATTGGGGTAATATCTTTGATCATGAGAAGATCGAATCCATTGTTAGACAAAGCTCTGATTGAAGCTTCACGTCCACTTCCGACACCCTTCACAAAAACTTCCAATTCTTGCAAGCCATATTTCTTAACTTTTTCTGAAACACTCGCCACAACTTGAGTAGCTGCATATGGAGTAGCTTTTTTAGCTCCTTTGAATCCCATCATTCCAGAAGACGCCCAAGCCAAGATTGCACCATTAGCATCAGCAATACTTACAATCGTATTGTTGTAGGTACATTTCACAGTTGCTCGGCCTTTCAAAATTTGTCGTTTTGCTTTCTTGATTTTTTTCTTTGCATCAACAACAGTCTCTGCCTTCGCCTCAGCTGAAACTTCTTCTACTGCCGCTTCTTCAGTTGTAACTTTTTCTTCAGTCATAAATAATAAACTCACTAATTATATACGAATTTAAAAACCAATTTACACGAATATTTTTTGCTACTTGTGACCATTCGATTCCAATTAGCTAAAATTCGTGAGTATCCTAAGTCTTTTCTGTCTTCACGCGACCACTACCCATCGTCTTGCGAACATTGCCTCTAACTGTTCGGTTGTTGGTCTTAGTTCGTTGACCACGCACTGGCAAACCTTTTTGATGTCGAATTCCTCGATAACAGCCAACTTCTTTCAAGCGCTTGATATTGGTTCGGACAGCATGCTTCAATTCTCCCTCTACACGGATAGTTTTTTCAACGTATTCTCGAATTTTGTTTCCATCAGCGTCTGAAAGATCTTTGGTTCGAGTTTGTTTTGAAATTCCAAGCTCATCCAAAATTTTGGCTGAGATACTTGGACCTATTCCATAGATATAGGTTAGAGAGATTTCTATTCTTTTTTCATCGGGAATATTTACACCAGCGATTCTTAGCATATTTTTAGTTCTTAGTTTTTATAACTTATTCGCATGTGCGTCCACCAGCTGGCGGATAGTTCGCTGTTCGCATGCCTAGCCTTGTCTTTGCTTGTGCTTTGGAGTAACACAAATTACGAAAAGAACTCCTTTTCGTTTAACAAGCTTGCATTTATCACAGATTTTTTTAACAGATGCTCGTACTTTCATAATATTATAACTCACTAATAATACTCTAATTAAACTCTAATACTCTCTAATATTTTTAAAACTTTTGATTCGCGATTTATATCATTTATTTTAGTCTCTGAGTGATGCGACCCTTGGTCAAATCATAGGGACTCATTTCCAGCAAAACTCTGTCTCCTGGCAAAAGTCGGATATAATTCACTCGCATTCTGCCCGAAATATGAGCAAGCACCATATGACCATTGTCTAACTTAACTTTAAAAGTCGTACTCGGTAAAGTTTCCTCAACCACACCTTCCAATTTAACTAATTCTTTATCGTTTGACATAAATGAGACTCGCTAATTATGAACAAAATATAAGCTAATTATTTGCTAATAATTCATTCGTTTTAATTTGTTTTTAATTAGTTCTTTTTTTCGCGAGTTTTTAACAAACAAAAAAATAGACGGAGATTTCCCTGCGACAAAAAATTGCCTCAGGAATAGAAATCGATCCTAATTCGTGCTGTTTCTTTATCCTTCTATTTGAAATTTATTTGCATCGTTTCTGATGTATCCTTATATTAGCTAGATATCTAAATCTTGTCAACCCCGCACTAACTTTTTACCCGTGGACAAGATTTTAGACCCGCATATTCCAAGCATTAACTTAGTTTAATTCAAAGTTAGTGCTGGGTCAAGCGAGATATACACTCGACTCTCATAGGCTGGGATTTTGCCATTGATGAAGGTTGGCCAATATCCAACTTCAATATGGTCAATATCAGAATAAGTGCTCAAATAAGCCTTCAAATCACCTTCTTGCTTGCCCAAAAGTCCCAATTTCAAGCTTTCCAGATCAATTGCAGGCACAATATCACCAGTTCCATGTAATCGAATTATCATTGAACCATCTTTGAAGTTCGTGTCAGATTTTCCAAATTCAACATAAATAGAATCCAATGACACATTCATGCCAGATACTCCTCTTTTAGCAATCAGACTTGCCACAACATTTTCCACGTCAATTTTTTTGAACACAATGGCACTAGCTGAACTCTTGGCGGTTATCACAAAATCGTCCGCCACGTCGCCTGAAGATTTTGAAAGAGTGTAATTTGAAGAATCAATATTACTTGCATCATCCAACAATACATAATCTGCCTCTACTGAGTTCTTGAGTTTTTGCATGATTTGCGATTTCAACTCCTGCACAATCTTGACCTTGGCTGAATCAATATCCGTATCAGTGATTACACCAGCTTCTTGGCTACCCTGACCACCACCAGTCATGACCTTGAATGATTTGGCATAAATTTTTGCATACTTGTCACTGCCACTATTTTGGAATCCGGGAATAGTAAAAGAAGTCGCTTCAATGTTATAATCCTCGCCTGCCTCATCTGCCACCACTTCAGCTTCAATCGCCCCTGATTTTGTCTCAACACCAACCTTTTCCATACCTGGAACTGTCACGCCCGTCGCTAATCTAAAAATTTTATTGTCTGGACTGGCAAAGCGCGTAGTAGCAACCAATGATTGTGGATTTGAACTGAATTCGTTATAAATCGTGATAGTGCCACGCGCCTTTTGATTTGAAATTGATTTTTTGCCACCAGATTTATATGTCCGTGAAATTTCGTCCGTCACTGAGATGACCTTCACAGGCACGATTTCTTTTTCCAAATCGACAGTTGCTACATCCTTATTGCCATCAATTTGTGTATCCACTGATTGAATTTTGTTTTTTGTGAAAACAGTGACTGTGGCTTTTGGCAAAAACAGATATCCCACTGCGCCCAAAATTACAAGCACCGCAAAAACAGCGAAGGTCATGAAATATTTCCAAGTGCCGCCACCAATACTTATATTTTTATATTCATCAACTTTGGTTGTTTTTTGTTGTGCAAAGAAACTTCCAGCTTTTTGCATTTTTAGTTCATCAGATTCTTCTGCCTCTTCGAAATCAGGCAATTCTTCTTGTCGAAATGATTTTCTATGCTTAAGCACAACCTCGGTCGGTCGCGCAATCACCTCGTCCTCCGGCGTCAAACCATCTTCACTCATCTCCACATTGCGAATCATATCCATCGGCGCAAAAGCTCCGCGCTTGGCTATATTTTTCTTGAAAGATGATTGTTGATGACGCAAATCATCACCCATATCAATTACCAATTCTTTATTCAAAATTCGTTCAGCATTTTCATTTTCTTTTCTAAGCACTTCATTGCCCTGCTCGGTGATTGTTGATTCTTGGCCCAGCAAATTTTCCAAACTGTCAGCTTGATAATAACCATCTGAGCCAATCTTATCTAAGCGCTTTCTGAGCGCTCGATTGTCAGCTGATTCGGTCGCACCCACCTCAGTTCCAATTTTTATTTTTTTGTCACCATCCACATCCTCTGATTCTTTGATTTCTTGTCCTGCCACATCATCCAAGCGTTGCTCCACAGCAATGCCCGCTTTTTCAATGATCATTTTGCCAAACTTGTCTTGCGTCACGATAATAATTTCTTTTTTCAAATCATCCGCTTCTTTTTTGAGCAATTTCAAATTCACAATACTCTGAATGAGAATTGCTCTTTTTGGTACAACAATAACCACCTCGTGTGATTTCGATTTTCTCAATCGATCCACAATGGAAGTGATTTCTTCGTCTATATCAATGTAAAACGTCTGATGCATAATTTTATTAAATTCAAATTTCAAAATTACAAATAACAAACAAATTCTAAATTATAATTTTCAAAATTCAAAAATATTTTGTATTTTAAATTTTGGTCATTATAATTTATTTGGAATTTGGTGCTTTGGATTTTGGATTTTACTTTTGTATCATTTTCACCGCCCTTCTCAAAATCCCAGCCATCACTTTTTCTTCGCCAGCCAAATCAAGTGCTAGATTAGCCAAGCCCATAGGGGTGATGTCTTGCGGGTCGCGCAGTTCACCAGTTCTATCAATAATATTCACCACGTCTTTCGGTTGTAAGAAGCTGACTTGTGGCATTTTAGCAAACGGCAAATTCTTTGTCCATTTGGTGTTCATTAAAGCTTTTTTGACGCCTGGCAAACCTGAACCACCACCGCACAAGAAAAATCTAGACGGCAAAGTGTCCGATTCCGCAAATTCCGCCAATGACAATTCCACACCCGACAACCACACGCTGCAATCTTGTTCCAACATTTTTTCAATTTTGATTGATACATCTCTTCCAAGCCGACCTTCTGCGTATTTGATTTTCAAAATTTCTGCTTCTTCAAAAGTGATGCCGAGTTCTTGCGCCAATCGTTTGGTGAAAGCGCGGCCACCGAGTGCAAACATCTTTGTGCCTTCCAATCCACCATTGCGCACAACCGCAATGTCAGTGGTGCCTCCACCAATATCAATGAAAACCGCGTTGAAATCCAAAACATCTTCAATACCCATCGAACGCGCCACTGCATAAGGTTCCGCGGCAATGCTCAACAAATCCAATTTCAATTCTTCGGCAATAGATTGCAAAGCGCCCAAATGCACCATCGGCGCATAGGCGTTGAAAACTGAAATGGAAACATCGCGTCCTTGAAAACCAACTGGATTGGTCACGCGATAACCATCAATACGCACGTCCACTATCGCCGCATTGATCAATTTCACTTCAATTTCACTGTGCCCTGTTTCCCAGGCCAATTGTTGGCGAATGCGATCAAAGGCTTTCCATTGCACTTTCTGAATAATGTTTTTCAACTCCGGCAAATCAATTCTGATTTCTGGTTTGATTCTTTCATAATGCACGGTGGTGGTGGTGCCTTTCACAAGCTCTCCGGCGATTCCAATAATAGCCTTTTCCACTTTCTTAGCTCCTGCCATTTGTTTAGCCAAAGCAATCGCTTTGCGAGAATTTTCAATCACGCCCGCGATGTCAGACACTGCGCCACTTTGCATGTCGCCCAATCTCTGCCTGGCTCGTCCCACACCAGTCACAATGCCATTGCCAGTTTCCGGATCAATCTTGAAAACCAAAGCTTTGACCACTTCAGTTCCAATATCAAGTGACAGAATGAAATCCGAAGATCCTCTGTGTGAGCCTAAAATTTTAGAAAAAATTCCCATTGCAAAAATATAAGTTTTTGTTTTTATTATCTATACCTCTGATGACTTAATTATAAAACAAAAGGTAGTTATTGACAAACTGAAATAAATTGCTATAACTGTAAGATATACTGACACAGTATCATCCTTAACAATAACCCTAGATATGAGGTGCTGACCAATGAGCGATGCAATAGTTCGTTTAAACAATGAGCGGGATATCAAAAAATATCTACCCCATGCCGGCTGGGCCATGGCTCTCGACAGTGCCATTTATAACCCCAGTTGTCCCGACGAAATCACGGCGCAAATTCATCTACTTGAAGATGCTGAATATTTTCACGGGCATTTCCCTGGTAATCCTGTTTTGCCTGGCCACTGGCAACTGGAATTTTTTTGCTTAGCGGCAGCCCTGCTGTGCAAACTGAAATTTCCCGACACCGAAGGATTCCCGACACTCACTGAATTCGGCAGGATGAAATTCAAACGCATCGTTAGGCCACTCGATGACATTGAGGTTATAGCGAACTTTATCGATCACATACCAGGACGTGGCGGTTCAATGCTATTCCGCCTCTCTGGTGAGATCAAGGTTGGTGGCAAAACTGCCTCTAAAATCGAAGAGGTTCGAGGCACACTCACGTAATGAAAGTGCGTCTCCACAAAAAAATGCCCTGAGTGAAGAAACTTCGCTTGGGGCATTTTCATTTTGTTCTAAATTTTTATTCAAGCACTGCCTTGATTCTACGCACGCCAGATGAAGAAGCTTCTTCTTTGGTGATTTTGAAGTGGCCGAGCTCAGAAAGATTTTGCACGTGTGGACCACCGCAAAGCTCAGCGCTGAAATCTCCGATTGAATAGACTTTCACCACGTCGCCATATTTAGCTGGATCAAAAGAAACTTTCGCCAGTTTCAAAGCCTCCTGTTTGGACATTTCTTGCAATTCCACTGGCAAGCCTTGTTGAATTTTTTCATTCACCAAATCTTCCACCTGTTGCAAAAGTTCTGGCGTCATTTTTTCTGGATAATTGAAATCAAAACGCATGCGCTCAGCGGTGATGTTGCTACCTTTTTGATATGTTTCCTCCCCGATGATTTGTCGCAACGCCGCTAGCAAAAGATGTGTGGCAGTGTGATATTTTGTTTCCATTTCACCCGTGCCTTGCAAACCACCCTTGAAAGCACCAGCTGAAGCGGTGCGAGAAAGATTTTGATGATCCTTAATTTTATTATCAAATAAGTTCCTTGTTTCTGCATCTACATTTATATTCTTTTTTTTCAGTTCCTCTATGGCGAGCTCCACAGGAAAGCCTTTAGATGTATATAAATCGAATAACATATCAGCCATCATACTCTTGTCTCCCGGAGCAAGCATTATATCCTCAATTGTCGTACTAGAGACAGCATCCTCTATCTCAATCTCTCCTGTTGGCATAGGATTAAACTTTTGTATCTCAATTAGTCCTTTCTCCAAAGTCTGTCTAAATTTATTCTCTTCTTTTTCCAGCTCAGCAAAAATAGTTTCTTTATTTTTTTTCAATTCTGGATAAAATTCTTTATACATTTCGACGACGACCGCAGCCAACTGTATTGTAAAATTATTTTCAATGCCAATCAGCTTTCCGTGACGAATAGCCCGCCGCAATAGTCTCCTCACAATATAGCCTTGTCCGACATTAGAAGGCGCAATTCCTTTTTCATCTCCAATAATAAAAGTCGCGGATTTAATATGATCTGCAATTACCCTAAATGATTTTTTATTATCTTCATAATTCTTTCCGGAAATATCTTCGACTTCCTTGATTATCGGCAAAAATAATTCAGTTTTATAATTATCATCAAAATCATTGACTGCAGCCAAAATCCTTTCCATGCCCATTCCTGTGTCTACATTCCTCTGTTTTAAAGCTTCCAAAGTGCCATTGGATTTTTTATTATATTGCATGAAAACATTATTCCAAATTTCCACCCATGCCGCATTATCGTCATTAAAACTTTCTGGAATTTCATTGGGATTTCCTGTCCAATAAAATATTTCCGTATCTGGTCCGCATGGACCGCTGTCCATCCCCCACCAGTTATTTTTTTTCGGCAATTTGGCAATTTTATTTTCTGGCATTCCTAAGTTTTTCCAAACATCATGAGCCTCCTGATCAAATGGTGAGTCCGCATCTCCCTCAAATACTGAAACTGCAATTCTATTTTTATCTAAATTTAAATAATCAACAGAGGTCAGAAACTCCCAACTCATCTCTATGGATCCTTCCTTGAAATAATCACCCAATGACCAATTTCCAAGCATTTCAAACAAGGTATGATGAGTTGCATCTCCCACTTCATCAATATCTCCAGTCCTTACACACTTTTGAACATTTACGAGTCGATTTCCTCCTGAATGTTTTTCACCCAACAAATAAGGCACTAGTGGATGCATACCAGCCGTTGTAAAAAGCACTGAAGGATCATTTTCAGGAATCAAAGATGCCGACGGAATAATCGTGTGACCTTTCGACTTAAAAAAATCTAAATATTTCTGGCGTAGTTCTTGCGCTGTCATCGCTTAGTATAATTTTAATTTTTTATTATATTCTACGGCTTACCATGTCATAGCTTTATGTGTAGGCTGGTCATAATTATTTTCTTCTTTCTAGTTGTTTTTCAATTTCTGGATAATATTTGTCCCATTTATATCCGAGAATTGCATCCAATTCTTTCATAGCAACTTCAATATCCCCACTTTCATCCAAATGCTTCTCCGTCATTTTTATTTTGTCCATATTATATCCTTCAATGCTAATTTCATTTTCTTCGGCGATTTCACTAACAATATCTCTTAGTCTTGATAACATTTTTTTTCACCCCATTGAATTCGGCCCTAGGCCGACAGCATGGCTGTATTCAATTGGGGTTATTTTAAATTAATTATTGCACCAAATTCAATTGTTTTTTCAATCTAGAAACTTCTGCCTGCCTTATCATCATATCTTGCTCAATCTTCTTCAATTTTTGCTCCTCTGCCTGCATATTCAATTTCAAGTGATCAATCTCTCTTTTTGTCCGTGACATTTCAGATTCAATCATCATTTTTTCATTGGTCACTTTTTTCAAATCCGCTTCCGCCATAATGATGTCCCGTTGAATGTCAGTCATTTTTCGACGCTTATCTTGTTGTTCTTGATCGCTTTGAGTGTTCATAAAATTTATTTGTTCTTATTCGTTTTAAAATTCATTTTAATTCGCGAGTCTATTTAATTCTGCCACCGCCAATCATCTCACCTTGCTTAGTGTAAAAAACTGCCGACTGTCCGGGTGAGATTGCTCGCTGTATCTCATCAAACTCCACCATATATGCTCTCGTAGGGGTTTCACCCCTCCGGAGAGGTGAAACCCCTACAGTGACGACTTCTTTTATTATAGCAGAAACTGCCTGATGCCGATATCTGGTTTTGACCAGAATTTTCAGTGGCAATTTCGGTTCGGAAACAATCCAATTGACCTTTTCCACCTGCATCTGTGAACAAACCAAATTCGGGTCTTTTTCATCGTTAGTCACAATCAAAATGTTTTTTGGCAAATCCTTGCCAACCACAAAATATGGGCCGTCACCACCAATATTGATCCCTCGTCTTTGCCCGATGGTATAGAGCGGCAAGCCATCATGCTTACCCACCACCTTGCCAGCGGTGTTTTGAATTTTACCTTTTTTCAGTTGCAAATTGCGACGCAAGAAATTTTCTGGATATTTTTCTGGCGTGAAACACAAGCCTTGCGAATCATCTTTGTTGAAAACTGGCAACTTCAATTTTTCAGCAATTTTTCTAATTTCTGGTTTTTTATATTTTCCCACCGGAAAAAGAATTTTGGCTAATTGTTTTTGGTTGAAATTATACAAAAAATAGGATTGATCCTTTTCTTCATCCTTGCCTTGGAATAATTTATAAATAGTTTGGTTATTGTTTCCTGTTTCTTGTTTCTTAATCGCATAATGTCCTGAAGCAACAAAATCTCCATCCATCTCTAGCATCTTCTTAAGTAGAACATTAAATTTGATGTGTTCATTGCAGGCCACACACGGATTGGGTGTTCGACCTTGCTCATATTCTTGCAAGAAATAGTCCACCACTTCTTTTTTGAATTCTTTTTCCGCATTGGCCGTATAGAGCGGAATACCCAAAATCTGACACACCTTGCGTGCGTCCTCTAAAGATTCCAATGAGCAACATTTGTTTTCCACCAAAGTGTCTTGTGTCGGTTCTTTCCAAAAATGCATAAAAACACCCACGACATCAAAGCCCTGCTTTTTCAAAAGCGCCGCTGCCACCGAAGAATCAACTCCACTGGACATACCCACAACTACTCTTGGTTTGCGTTTTGCCATTTTTGTCATATTTATATTTTGTCATTCCCGCGTAGGCGGGAATCTAGTGTAGAAACTTACTGATGCGTGACTGGATTCCCGCCTGCCTACCGGTAGGCAGGTTTTCACGGGAATGACACACAAGCATAGAGTAATCATATTATATTTAGCCTTTTGTGTAAAATAAAAGGCCTGCCGACCTGGCAAGTCTTTTATTAAGTAATTTAGGTGCTTTATTGCCTAGTATCATTCAGCATACTTCGAATCGCACCTAGGTCTGGCTTTTGTTTTTGTGAGCGGAAGGCTTTGGGTGCAATGTGTGACATCTGCGACAAACTCATCGGCTTGTCTTGCGGAGCATGCACTACCCGTTGCGATTCTAGTACAACCTCTTGCACCGGCTCAACAACTTTAGCCACAACTGGATTTGTTTGTACCGTCGGAGCTTGTGATTGCTGTTGCTCTGCTAATTCGTTCTTCTTTCTGGCCATCATTCTTTGATGCTCTTTCAAGCATTCGCGACAAAAAGCCGGCCGCGCTGGATCTGGCTTGAATGGCACGGTGATTGCCTCTTCGCAAGTGGCACACACGGTGGAATATAATTCTTTAGGTTTTTCAATCGCAACTTCAGAAGGTGCGACTGATTGCGGCATCGCTGCTTCTATTTTTTGCATCGTAGTAGCCACGGTTGTTTGCACAGCTGTTTTCACTGCCAATGTTGCTAGTTTTTGAATAGTAGATTGCGCAACTGATTGGACCACTGATTCTTGGACAACAGGTTTAATAACTGGTTTTGCCACCGAAGTCACCACTGGTCGAATAACTGGTGCTTCAACTGGCGGATTAGTCGGTCTAAAAATCAAGATTGGAGTTGAAGCTGGTGGCGGTTCGATTGCAACACTTGGTCCTTCATACAATTCTGAATCCATATCATCAGCCTCTTCTTGTCCACCAGCTGGTGCTTCTTTGAAAACTTCCATCCCGCTCCACCGAGCAATGCGATCTTCCACTTCACTTTTTGGACGACCACATTTTTCCCGTGTCACCCGAATGATTTTTTCTTCATTGCCACTCGTCTCAGTCAAATCAAGTGGTGCCAAAGTTGTAGCCGAAAAAGCGTCCCCCGCCACACCGTCAATCATCAATTTCAAATAAATGTGATACTTGGAAAGATTCACAATGTCATTCATCATAAATACTGGTTCAAATTCTTTCTCCAAAGCTTCCGCATCTTCCGCTCCAACTCGAAAAGACACAATGGTGCCCACATTGCCAAACACTGCGTCACGCACTGTGGCATTGCCATCAAAAATGAGTTGATTGATATATTGATGCGCTAAAATTAGATTTAACTTATATTTTCTGGCTTCCGACAAAATGTTGGCGAAAGATTCCGTAGCAAAGTTCTGGAATTCATCCACATACAAATAAAAATCTAATCTGTCTCCTTCTGACATGTCCACCCGACTCATAGCTGCCAATTGAATTTTCGTAATAAGCATTCCACCCAATAGTCGCATCGAGTCCTCACCAATTCGCCCTTTGCTCAAATTCACAATCAAAATCTTTTGATTATCCATGATGTCACGCATATCAATGGTAGATTTTGGCTGACCCACAATGTGACGAATCACAGAAGATGACAAAAATTGCCCAACCTTATTTTGAATAGCTGCCACCGCTTCTTTTCGAAACTTATCCTCCCATTTATCAAATTCATTGAGCCAAAAAGACTTCACAACCGGATCTTTAATTTTTGGATAAACACGTTTGCGAAAATCTTTATCCGACATCATACGATTCACGCCCAGCATGGTTGAACCGGGAAAATCCAAAAGAGCCAAAATAGTATTGCTCAAGATGTATTCCATTCGAGCACTCCACACATCCGGCCAAATCTTTTTGAACACGCCCATCATTCCTGAGGCGACCAAGTTTTTTTTGTCATCCGCTACTGATTCAAGAATATTGAAAGCAATTGGAAATTCGGCATCCGATGGATTGAAATAAACCACGTCATTGATGCGATCCGCTGGCACCGCTTGCAACATTTTCTCGGCAAACTCACCGTGTGGATCAACTACGCAAACACCTTCGCCGTTGCAAATATCCTGAATAGCCATATTTTCCAAAAGATTGGACTTTCCCATTCCAGTCTTTCCAATGACATACATATGGCGACGGCGATCATCGCGTTTAATTCCAAAATTCACTTCTCTATTTCTGAAATTTGTTTTGGCAAAAAAATTTATTTCCGACATGCGAATAAATACTAATAATTAAATAAATGAATGCGAATTGCTAAATTATATTTGCGTACATTATTTCGACATTCGCGACCATTAGCCAATGGGCAAATTAGCTGGCGCGGTACCTTTTTTCGATTCAACTCTTGGCAAAGCCGGTGTCATAACGCCCATATCTGGTAAATGATACACGGTTGCCAATTCTGAAGATGAAAGGATTATATTATTACCATCAGTATTTCTTTTGCGATAACGATTAAATATCCTTCTTTTCATAGCCGCTGCTCGAGAATCTGTAGCCACAAAATTGGCTGCAGTTTTTGTATTATCCGGTTTAAAACCATTCAAATTCAAATCTCCAAATTGACGCATGGCTCCAAAAAATCCACTCACATTGGCCATATCAAAACCCTCGCGCTTACCGATATAAACAAAACGCGCTTTAACCTTAAACATATTCTTGCCTAGATTTTCTTCAATAGCCTTAATTCTTTCCTGCTCTCCTGGTGTCAAGCGAAAAGCAAGCGGTTGCTGTTCTTTTTTAGCTTCCGCCGGAAATTCAACCAAACCAAAAAGAGCGGCTGGCAAATGCGTGAAAACCTCCAATAAATGTTGCATAATGCCTTTCGATGCAGAACTTATTCGACCAGCCAATTTTTCAATTATTTTATTTTTTCCTTTACTCCATGATTCGCCCAATGGTTTAATCACAAATTGCAAGAGCATATTTTGTCCAAGTGGCAAAGTTGAATACAGCTCAATAAACGAAGCTAGCGGATCAATCATTGTGCCTGTAATATCTTCTTCAAATTTATCATAAGTTCTGATTGGGATAACATCCTCGTTGATTAAAACCATATCCGAGCCCCACAAATTCCAATCGCGATTCGGCGCAATTTTTGGGAAATTCTGCATATAGTCCGGTACTTCACTAATTTCTGCGCCAGGATATTGGCCGTAGATTTGTGATTCCAAATAGGTTCGATAACGTCTCTGAACACGGATGTAAAAGTGAACTTCACCTCCCAAACCGACCAATTCAAAACTAAACTTGTCGGTATCCATTCCATACACAAATTCTTCTATCGCGTGATAGGTTGTTGTCACGCCCATTAGGCCATGATAGACAGCTTCCATGGGCTTAGGTCCTTTTTCCAGTTCTTTTGGTGTAATAAGTTCAATCATTGTCCATTCACGACTGCCTGCCCAAGTGTCCTTTACAAAATCATCCCAAAGAATGAAAAAGAGTTTATAAAAAGCCACCGGCAATATAATCCACCAAAACTGGGCGAATGGTTGTAGGAGGCTTTTTAGAATTTCAATTTGTTCAGTCATTTGTCGTTGCAAATTAACTTTTTTATTTTTGCTTTATACAAAGTTTAGTGATTTGCAATTATGCTTTCCAAGCATATTTTTCGCCATGTTTTTCAAATTTAGCGTTGTTGTTCAAATTTATCATCACGGTCGTTTTTTTGACTTTACGCAATTTTGCCACTTCTTCCAAAATCTCATCTTTGCTCATATGCCGCCCACTTTTTTCCAGAATTTTTTCTAAAACATCCTTAATAGCTCCAGGAGAATATCCCCATTCACGTAGCGCATAAGTTCCCCTGCCAATCAATACAAATCTGTCGTCTTTAATGAGCTCATTATGCACAGTTTGTGGATGAGATTTTCGCTTACTAATTCCGAGCTTATCAATGATTTTTGCAATTTCTGTAAAATGCAAAGATTTTTTATGCTCTTTCAAAACTAAATAAATTCGCTCGCGAGTTCCTTTTGGGTTTATCTCCATCCAATTAGAGAAACCCCATTTGCCAAATTTATTTTTTGAAATATTTGAAAGAATACTTAAAAAATTTAAAATCTCACCCCTACTTAATTCACTTTTTTTCTTACCAATTTCGTGTGCAATTTCATCATCAGTCATTGGAACTCCCGCCGCAGTCAAAACATGTTTAGCTGCTTCAGCAGTGTCTGTCACCTTGATTAAAATATCATTAGACAGAGCACGTGATTTTTTCAGAGATCCTTTTTCTTCAATCTCAATAATCTTATTTGAACAAACAGCAAAAAATATAACTGAGTTAACTTCACTTGGATGGTCGAAACCTAAATCTTCAATCAATTTTTCTTCATTTATTATACCATCCCTTTGACTTATTGCAAAAATTATTTTCTCTTCGGCCTCACGAAAAGCCTCCATATCAGAATATTCAGAAATCTTTTTAATAGCATCTACAATGATTTGACGCACTCGTTCACGAGTAATGTCATAGTCTTGGCCGATTTTTTCCAAGGTTTCAATCCTACCATCCACCAAGCCAAATCTTTTTTTCACAATTTCTTGTGATCTTTGTGGCAAATTTGCCAGCAAAGAATTAGCTAGTTGGAAAAAACTTGGCGTTGAGCCTTTTGTTGTGTTTTCGCTTGATTTATTGCCTTTTTCCATATGTAAATAATATGTTTTTTAAGTCAAATAATATTATCACACAATGAATGTGTTTGTCAAGTCCTCCGCAGTAACTCATCCAAAATCTAATGATTGCCCTAGTCGATTTATCATTTAAAATCTAATCTTGGAGATAGCTAAACAATTAAGGCTATCTCCATGAAAATGAGTTTAAAATCAAGAAGAGAATTGG
>Ga0209211_10000647_pt1 | contig 69869 bp, 85 predicted proteins | sample RifGroA2_FD_183992 | JGI IMG/M metagenome (GOLD analysis project Ga0209211, IMG submission 183992) | Groundwater microbial communities from Rifle, Colorado, USA - Groundwater A2 (SPAdes) (version 2) | ecosystem: Environmental > Aquatic > Deep subsurface > Groundwater | place: Rifle, Colorado... | reverse complement strand
GTGGTGGCGGTGGTGGCGGTGGTGGCGGTGGTGGCGGTGGTGGCGGATCAGGCTTCGGTTTTTTCGGCGTGTTTTTCTCTATCTGGTCAAATTCTACATTCCTCTTGTAAGCCGGTTTCTGGCCGTATTTATCCAAATTAGACAACTTCTTCCATTCGCGCTCCATTATTTTTAGCCCTTCGAGCGCCTCAGCAGCGTCGCTGTTCGCTATTGCCACGGCCTTGTCAATCATTATGGCCCTTTCATCCTGCTTTCTTCTCCATTCAGGCAGCTTTTCTACTGCTTCTATCAGGCCTTTCAGTTTCGGCACTGCGCCGCGCTTGAGCTTGCCGTCCTTCATCCATTCCTTGCGCCAGTTAGGGTAAAATTCCTCGATAACTGCGGCTGCGGCATGCAGGTCAGCCATCGCATTAGTGTAATTCGTCTCATTAAGCGTGCCGTCCTGATTTTTGATGTAACCTTTGCTGCCTCTTTCCTTGTATTTTGGGTCTTCTGGCATTCGCACACCTGACTTCTGCCGGACGGGCCGAAGTCCGCCGGCATGTTTGTATTACTATTTTTACCTAGGTCTAAGTGAATCGCAATACTCGTATTGCGTCCCTTTCGTTTCAAAAATCTTGCAAAGAAACGAAAGTAATTGACCTGTATTCTCTGATAACTTATGCCAGGAGGCGCAATAAAAAGATTTTTCAGAACTAGAACTCTTTCCCGAATTCCTTGCGCAGCATGTAAATGTGTTGTTCGTGTTCCGGAAGCATGCTCACGTGCTCGAGCAGCCTGCTTTCCAGCTGCTTTATCTCGCTCTTCGCCGCGTCATGAGTCATTTTCTTCAAGGAGTGCAGCATCTTTATCCTGTCTATATCACGCTCGAGCTTGCGTATATCAGAACGGACAGATCTCATGAGTAAATATTAGCCCTGCGAGGCTAAAAAAGGTGCCTATTGCCGGACAGGATACCTGTTCTTTATCTGTTTTCTCAATGATGCAATTAACCTGAACCTTGTGCCCAGTGGTACATGGCTGAATAAAAAACCAGGCGCACGTCCTGTTAGCCTCATCATCTCGTCCGTAAAATTCCCGTTCACCAGCATGTCGCAATTCGCCGCATAATGATGGACTCCTTTATGATAAAAATCAGGCCCCAGATACTCTACCCGGTACGGCGATATGCGCTTTGCGGCTCCCAAATCTTCTGTCCATGTTCCCGGCAAATACCAGACCATACGAATCACTTATTCCAAATCATGCCTGATGTATGCTGCTGTCTTTCCAGGCTAAACTTTTATGCAGTACATCGGACGGGAAACGGCGAGAGCATAAGGGTCTTCCCAATGGCATATTTTCATCTCACAGTCTTGTCGTGAGGCCCTGGACGTTGAATGCCGCGTTGTCCAGCGAGGTTATTATGACCGTATTGAGCCCTGGCCTGAGGCTTTCCTTTTCCAGGACGAACTCGAAATAGCCGCGCTCCAGCTTGACATATTCGCTAAGCAGGACCTGGTTGTTGTTCACTATCTTTATCGTATAGCCGCCTGGGCTGAAGACGTCCACAACATCGAATGCGAGCGTTCCTTTGCTGAAACGTGCATACTCCGCGGATGACAGGTTGATGGTCGCGAACAGCTCTTTTTCCCGCAAAGTGCGCTTGGTGAATGCAATAGTTGCAAGGCCGGTGAATTTCGAGTCCTGCCCCGCATCGAATGTCAAAATATTAAGGTTATCCAGCTTTGACTTGTCCAGGTATATGCTTTGCCTGGTGTTCACTGCGCCGTTGTATATGACGTCGCCGTTGAGCTTAACTATAAGCACCCCGGCATTGTCGTAAAGGCTGAAGTCAATGCGGGCCTCCTGGACCTTCTCCGGCTCGTTGATCTTGAACGTGTACGTGCTTATCTCCCGCGGGTAGACATTAGCTGATATTTTCACGTTGTCAAGATCATAGATTGCAGGGGCCCATATGCGCCACTCACTGCTTCTGGTTTCTATGCTGACCTTTCCCGCATGGCTGAAAGCGAATTCGTAGTGGCCTGCCTCCAGCGGCTGCTCTGCCACGACATTCCCGCCGGCCCTGATTATCAGCGCGCCGTAGCTGTTCGTTTCGGTTATGTCAAGGCTTATCGCGACAAATTCAGCATTGCCAACGTCGAGCTCTATCGCATCCGAGCCGAAAAGCAGCCCGTTGCTGATGCGCCGCGAGCCTATATTGTAGACGCTAGTCTGGAGATAATTATCAGCCGCGAAGCTGGCAGTGAGCGTTTCCACGTCGTCAAAATCATTGGCGCCTACGAAAATGGGGCTGCCAACACCAAGGAGCGTAGAACTCGCCGGCGGCCCGTAAGCAAAATCCAGCCCGAACAGGGCCAGCATTATGCCCATGATTACCAGACCCCCAACGAGGAAATACACAAAATCGTTTGCCATTATATTCACCATTACCCACGTAATGTTACTACTTTTAAGTTAGTATAACAGAAAGCTTTAAAAAGGCTCCGCTAAGCTCCTTTCTTTCGCAAAGAAAGTAGCTTGCAGTCAAAGAAACATATTATTTTTATTCTTTCCAGTAGATCTTTCTAGAATCTAAAAGAAGAAAGGGTTATGCGAGAGGGCGGATTTGAACCGCCGAACGGACTAACCGACAAGATATCTCTGCCGGCGGTTTCTGAATTATTCGCCGGAGGATAATTCTTGAGTATCGCAATCACCCGGCCTTATTTCGAAAAGGTCTCATTACTCAAAGAGTAATCGGTGAATCCTTGCGCCTTTGACCATGCTTGGCTACCCTCGCTTTTCTGTATGCAGGAAAAACCCTGGAAAAAGAGGCGTAATATTTTCCCGGTTTTGTCCTTGCATCTGAATAACTAGTTTAGATATAACTTATAAGAAATAATCTGTTTTTCTTTGATGTTTCTTTCCGCAGGCGCTCTCTTTTTAAGAAAGGACTTATTTCATGCCCTGCAATTCGCGCTTGAGGTCCATGAGCTGCTTCTGAAGATCGGTCAGCGATGATTCGATGTGCGTGACTTCCGAGCTCTTCTCTTCCGTCATGGTCACGCCCTGCGGCCTCAGCAGCTCGGCGTCCATCTCGATGACGCTTCTCTCAAGGCGCTGCATAGTCGCACGAAGCACATTCAGAGTGTCGCTCCTCAGGGACTCGATCTCCTGAAGCACGGAGAATACCTGCTTGGTTGTGGAAACATACAGCTTCATCTCGTGTATGGTAGAGATTATGTCCCTGTACTTATCGACTTTCACGAAAAGCGGCGCGGCACTCTCCTTTTCCTTGAGCTGCGCCATGGGCATTTGCAGGGGCATTTCTTCGTCAGGCATCTCCATGACTTCCTTTATGTCCCGCATCTCCTTCTTGTCCTTCGAGAAAAACATAGCCATCAATTTTACTTATCGTTCCTGATTTAAATAGAATGCGACGGCCGGGATTCGAACCCGGGTCTCAACCTCAATGCTTCCTCTTTCTTTTGGTTAAGCTTTTCTTCCCAAGAAAAGGTTATTGGCAAGGTCGTGTCCTACCGGCTAGACTACCATCGCAATTCTGATGGACGCAAACAAACAGACGAATGCCAGCAGTCTGCGTCGTTCTGTTGAAAAGATTGTAAGAAAATATATTAAAGCACCTTGATCATTCCCAGAACTGCTTCGGACTTGTTTTCCGGGTTTGCGGATATCACATGTTCTGATATACCCACACCTTTAGGTGTGGGTTTGTTTTGAACATGGGATCCCGAATGCGCCTCTAATACATGCCGCCTAAAGGCGGCAGTTTCAGGCGCATTCAAGATGAACTCGTCTCTCTAATTTTCTCCAACAGGCGGTTTGCATACTGAATACTAACCGGACCAAGAAAAATAAAAATTAGAGTTAAAAGAAAAAATCTCTAAACTTTGAGCTTTCTGACCCATCTCTTCGATACGTCAGCAAACGCTTCTTTCGCACCAAGACCGAATGCGAGCGCGAATCCAAGGCCGACCGAGGCTATGATTACCAGCAAGATGTTATTCACCAGACTTGCTGATATTCCCAGTATAGGCAACGCAAGCGCGATTGAAACGTACAAGACAAAGAAGAACAGTGTCTTGCCGACCAATACTGCGTACAGGCTGTTTGCCTTCCTCAGGTGGCTCTTGATGTATTCTGCCAGCACGTAGCCCACAACCATGATGACTGCGGCTCCGATGATCCTTGGTATGAAGGCGTTTATATCGGCGATCCACAAGGACAGCGCCGTGATGCCAAGGACTTCCCTGGACAATGCGGCGGTTATGAATCCGAGATATATCCACCACTTTGCTATAACAGAAAACAGGTTTGAAACGCTGATTGCAGGCTTGTGTGTTTCCGTTATGTAGTAGTCCAGCTTGACTCTTTCGAGAACTTCCTTGACAACCCTTCCGACAACCTTTCCGACTACCAGGCCTATGACCAAAAGTATCACGGCAGCCACGAGGTTTGGAAGGAACGTCACTGTATTCGTGGTTAGTTCGCCCAAGATGTCGACTAACACCATTTTTTTACTCCTCCATATAGAATTCCGCGGCTTGTGCAAACGTGATTCCCGCGTAATTCTCCTTTGTATAAATGGCTAAACCCCGTTAATAAAGATTTTGCTAGAGGAAAAGCATGAAAAATCACGGGAAAATCACATCTTCTTGTGTTGGAAGGTGTGATCACAATTTGGAAAAGAAAAAAGCGCCGGCGGCAGGATTTTCATCCGTGGTAGCATTAGCGGAGCCACCTAAGGTTGGTAAGACCTTAGGAAGGATATCCTTCCTCGGTTTTGAACCTGCATGTGCGTCCTCAACAGACGTGCGAAGCACGCCATTCGCAAAGGCACTCTAGCTCTCAAGGCTAGCGCATTTACCAAGCTCTGCCACGCCGGCATTTATTATCAACTCTACATCTCTAAGGATTAAAAATAGCCGCATGACTAATCATATAAAAATGAAAACAAAAAGAAAAATTTATTTCTTCTTCACGAGAAATGAGCCGATTACACCGCCGATGAGCCCAAGAACCAGGCCTGCGATTGCCGCAGCAACCACGGCTACAGCTCCAAGCGCTGCGCCGAATCCGCCAAGTCCGAGTGCCCCGCCGACTGCCGCGAAAAGCACGCCGAGTATTATTCCCTCAACGAGCCCTCCGATAAGGCCTGCCAAAAGACCCACTACGAGTCCATCCGTCACGCTCTTGACTTTGGCAAACCATGCAGCTACCAATCCTCCGATTATCCCGCCAACGAACCCCAAGACGGGGTGCGCCAGGGAAAGGACGATGGTAAGGACGATGAAAGCCACGGCTCCCACCAAAACTGCTTTCCAACTTATAGCCATAATTCTAATTGTTTCGGCGGGCTTTTAAAGCATGGAAGCGCCGACGGCAGGAATTTCTCCAAGGAAGAATAGCTCTTCTGTGGCTTTGAACCTGCAAGTCCTAGGGACACCAGTTTTCGAGATTCGCCTCACAATTAAGTGATCTGGCGCAATGCCAAGTTTCATGGCGCACAAAATTTGCACGCCTTTATGCGACGTCGGCTCTTTTTAATACGTTACAGCAGTAACCTTTAAAGTGGTTTTATGAAGGTCAAAATAAACGACAACTCAATAGAGGTTGACAAGGATTCAAATGTATTTGATGCCCTTAAGGCGGCAAAAATCAATCCCGAGACAGTTCTTGTCAAGAGAAACAACAAACTAATTCCCCATGACGCTGCTTTGAAAGACAATGATCATATACAGACTGTAACGGTAATCTCAGGTGGCTAATCATGAATTGCAAATGCGGCCGTGATGCCGTTTATCTACGCGTGCAGGAAGGGGTGCATTACTGTCCTGCATGCTTAAGCAGGCAAACAGAAAGGCAATTCGAGAAAACAATATCCAAGGGAAAAATGCTCGAGAAGAACGACACGGTGGCTGTGGGGGTGAGCGGCGGGAAAGACTCGATGGTGCTGCTGCATCTCATGAAAAAACTTTCGGAGAAGCTACCGATGAAGCTCATTGCGGTAACCGTGGATGAGGGCATAGCCGGCTACAGGGACAGGAGCATTGGGGCGATAAACGAATTCGTAAAAGCCATGGACATAGAGCACCAGACGTTTTCCTTTGAAAATGAATTTGACATTACCATAGACAATCTTGTCAAAAACGACCCTTCAATCAAGTCATGCACGTACTGCGGCGTTTTCCGGAGAACCCTCCTCAACAAGGCAGCAAGGGAAGTCAGCGCCACGAAACTAGCTGTCGGGCACAATCTTGACGACGAGGCGCAAAGCATACTCATGAACGTGATGCGCGGCGACGTTACCCGGATGGCGCGTCTCGCAAAAACATCGGAACATTTCGTCCGTCGCATAAAGCCGATGAAAAATATCCCGGAAAAGGAGATTGTGGCATACGCCATACTAAACAACATACCATACTTCGACGGCGAGTGCCCAAACTCCTTCAACAATGCGCGGCGGGACGTGCAGGCACTGCTCAACAACATGGAGCAGAAATATCCCGGCACGAAAAGCAACGTAATAAGCTTCTACAGAAAACTGCCGACATTAGAGGAAAAAGGAATTATCATGCGATGCGCGAAGTGCGGCGAGCCTTCCTCGCATGAAACATGCAAGGCTTGCGAGCTGCTGGATAAAGTCGGGACAAAGTGACATCTAGAGGCAGTTTTTAAGTGTTTCTGATATTTGCATAGCATGTCAACCGTAGTTATTAAGCGAGCTGAAACGGATGATGAAATATTATCGATTATTCCATTAAAGCAATCAGACGATTCTGAATGCATCAAACAACAAGTTCCAGAAGAGGTTGCGCTACAAAGGGTTATCGAATGGCGCGAGATGCATTATGATGTATGGATGGCAAAAGCGGGGCTTGATGTCGTTGGATATGCCGTCGGCAAGCGGCAAGATGGGGGATATCGCTCCTACGGGATCTATGTAGAACCAGCTCATAGAAACAGGGGGATAGGAACCCTTTTAAAAAATGCCCAGATTGAACATGCACGAAAATGCTATTGTGAATACATTTGGTCAAACGTTTCGGAAAATAATAAACCGAGTATCAGGGTTCAGGAAAAACATGGCTTCGAGTTCGAAAGAAGCGGGGCAGGATACGTTGTTACAAAGAGCCTGAAAGATTTTTAGACTCCGGCCGATTCAGAGCTCATTAAGGTATCACAAAGGACACCAACTTAAGACGTGGTCTTAAGCCTGAGATTCTCCACAGCCAGAGCCCAAACTAGTCCAATGAAACACTAAATCCTTCCAGAAACGAACAACGGACTGAAGCGCTTTGCGCTTCCGTCCACCTGAGCTCTGATCTTCATAACAGATTATGTATCCTTCAGCCCCGTATTTAAAGCTAACCCAAAAAAGCACCTAATCAAGCTTTCGGTCTTTCGCCAAGCTTGCTTAATATGGAATTCGCCTGCGATATCAAGTCCTTTGCGCCGATCTTCGGCTTCTCACGGATGAGATCCTGAAGCGTTAAAATTTTCTTATTTAGCAGCCCTCTCTGCACTGAAACGTCTGTCTTCAGAATTGTCACCGGCAGCACTTTTTTTGCCTGCACGAGCTTCTCCAGCGCGAATTCCTCGTCGTAACGCCAGCCTGTCAGGCGGATGCCAACACCCTTCGCGTACATCTTCGCGTGGTCGGAGAATTTCGTGTTGGTGACTACCCATGCTGCGTCGAACTTGTAATTGTTCTTTCCGTTCTTGCTTCCCAACATAATGTCATTCAGCCGTGCTTCGACCTGCAGGCATATGTTAAGCCCGGTGAACCTGTGGGGGTTGAAATGCCTCTTACACTCGACAAGGAAGCTTCTCTCCTTGTTCGCTATCACATCAACCTGATGCTCGACATTCATGCCTTTTATCAGCTTGTTCCACATGCAGCGGTAGCCATGCGCTTCAAGCACTTTCTTGACGTAAAGCTCAAAACTTATCGGATCAAGGTTTGCTATCGCCTCGCGAAGCATGAAAATCGAGGAGCCGTTGGCCATGTCAAGCTCGGCAAGAATCATGGTATAGATCTTGTGGGTTGTCATCCCGTTCTGGACCGACCCCGCTATCTTTTTCGCTATCGACCTGGCCATATCCGGTGCGACGCCTGACCTGACGCATGTCCTGACTATCTTTTCCTGGCTGAATTCTTCCTTCCTGCCATCTGCCTTCAAAACGAACATAATTATCAACCTGCCTGTTTCTTTTGATTATTTCTTTTGATTAAACTTTTCTTTATAAGAAAAGTTTACGCTCAACATCTTTTTCATCGGGTTGTCCGCAACGAAGCTGCCCCTGCAGGATTTCTCATCGAACCGCCCGCCATCGGCATCCTCGTCTGCCGCATAAATAAGGAAAGGCACGGGCCCGAAAACATGATTGCCGGTACTAGAATCTGTGATGTGATCGCTTATAACTGCTATATTTATATGGCGGAGCCTCACCACCTGCGAAAACACTTCCCTGTCTATCTTTTCAATATATTTCACCTTCCCCGAAAAGTCGCGGTTATGGGCGTTCGTATCCGCGCCGTTAATGTGCAGGATAACAAAATCATATTTCTCAAGTGCATCAGCGGCTTTCCTGGCGCGCGAAAGCAGGTCGTCTTCAAGCTGGCTGAGGGGCGTGTTTATGATATCTATCCCGAGGTATTCTGACGTGCCCCTAACGATGTTGACACCGCTTATGGAGCATGCCTTCATCCTGTATTTTTTATTGAAGGACCCGACCTTTCTATAAGCGCCCGCTGACCGCAACAGGATGAAATTGGCCGGGAACTTGCGCTTTTTATTCGAAGGATGGCCCAAAAGCAGCAAGCGCGAACGCTCCACATACTTGTTGAGTATATCAGATGTCTTCCTGGCTCCCGGATTGAGCGGCTTTATTTTCTGCGGGCTGCTGCCCATATCACCATCGCTTACCTGTATGCTCAGGCCCTTTCCCGAGAGGACGAGCACGAGGCGATGACCGACAGCCCTGCATAATTTTGTCTTTATCCCGTCAATGGATTTGATTTGCCTGTTAAGGTCCTTTACCATCACATCAAGACCTCTTTCGTCGCGCCCGGCCCTCCTGTCCCTGATCGTTTTACCGCGCACAGTTGCAAAATTTCCGCGGACGCAGACGTCGCTCTTTTTCAATTTCAATCCGATCCCGAGGGCCTCAAGATAGCCGCGCCCCGGCTCGTCATGCCATGAGTAGCCAAGTATCTCCAGCGTTGCGACGCTTGACATACTCCTGGGATTATAGTGCGGCGCATGCGGGCCGGACCATATGCCGCAGGTGCTGTTGGAAGCCAGCATGTCCAGGTTCGGCTTCTTTGCCTTGGCCAGCGCGCTTTTTTTGTCTGCCACTCCATCCAATATGACAAGAAGAGATTTTTTCATGAATATCACTTTCTTTTTTCCATGTTATCCAGTCTTTTCTCTATCCTTTCCAGCCTTTTTTTCATGTCATCCCACATGTCCAGAACTATCTCATGCGGCGGCTTTGGCCTGAACTCCTCAGGGATAGCCCGCCTCTTTTTCAGGAAATCAAGGATTTTCTTTTCCTTTAGAGAATAGTATTTCTTCCCTTCACGCCATTCGCCTCTGACGAGACCAATTTCCTCGAGCAGGTTAAGATGAAAGTCCACAGTCTGCGGCTTCTTCTTTATTTCTTCGGCTATTTCAGTCAGATACTTGTCCTTCTTCTCCAGGCTTAGCAGTATCTCTCTTCTGATGTCGCTGGAAAGCGCCTTGTGAAGTATCTCGTCAAATATCGGCGGCATAACATTACTTGTTCCACTTTACTATTAAAGTCTATATTTCGGGTTTAATGGGATACACGAAAGCTTTAAGTATTTTTCTATTCCACTATCATATGAAAGTCGAAAATACAAAAGAGGTGGACAAAATGAACCTGATAAAATATGTTCTTGACATGTTCAGGGAAATGCAGAACGAGCGCCGACAGTGCTATGAATGGTGTTTTGAAGACCCTGAAAAAATGGAAAGACGATTGCGAATATATGACGAAGTGAACATGACAATGAGAGGACAATACTAAATACTCAGAAAAATGAGGAGGTGAAAAAATGCATCCGCATGAAAGACATGAAAAACCGCCACATGAGGAGCTTATCGAGCTCGTAGAAAGAAAATTCAGGGAGCTGAACGAGCGACTTGACGACATGGAAGCAAGGATAGAAAAATAGTTTTATTTATTTTTCCTCCCAATATTTTTCTTTCTTGTTTTCTCAACTTCAATTACTATCGGACCGACGTATCCGCACCTGCAGCTGTAATTCCCTGTTTCAAGCCCTATGAAAAATTCTATGGTCGGCTTCCTGCATGACGGGCAGATTTTGACCTTGTTTTTATTAATCATATCTTCTCAACCAGCATCTTTCTTCTGCCGGAAAGGATGCCGTATATTTCATATGATTTTGCCGTCTTTATTGCAGCGTTCAGCTTCTGGCGCTTCTCGGCGAATATCGTGAACAGGGCTTCTCCTTCTTTTACGCTGTCGCTTATCTTCTTGCTCAGCAGCACGCCTGCGCCCCGGTCTTTCGGGGTGCCTGCGGCGCGGCAGATGTCGACAAGAGCGGCATTGCTGATGCTTGAGACTGTTCCGCCAAGCCTCGAACGCACTGTGAAACTATAAGGCCCCACATCTATGTCTTCAGGCTTTACCTTTGGGTCGCCTCCCTGGGCTTCTATTATCTCCCGCAATTTGCGCTCGGCTTTTCCGCTCTTTACCATCAGCTCAGCTATTTTCCTGTTCCCCTTGCCGGCCATTCCGAGGAGCATGCCTGCTACGGAAGTTGCTTTGTCAAAAACGTCGCTTTGTTTCATATTCATGACTACTTCCAGCGCCTCCCTTGCCTCAAGCGCAGGACCTACAGCGTAGCCGACAGGCTGGTCTCCGCGCGTGACCGCACAATCAACCTTTATTCCCATGCTCTTCCCGATCTCTATGAAATCCCTTGCCAGCTTTTCCGCCTCTTCCCTGTTATTTATTTTCGCGCCGGTGCCTGTCGGGATGTCTATGACAAGATATTTGCAGCCGACTGACTTCTTCTTGCTCATCACGGAAGGAAGCAGCAGCGGGTCAAGGCCGAGCGGGTGCTCTATCCTTATGAAAAGATCGTCTGCAGGCGCAAGGTCGACTGACCCCCCCCAGACAAGACATCCTTTTGTCTTCCTGATAACTTTCTTTATCTCATCAATATGCAGATCGACCGGCGCCAATATTTCCATGCGGTCGGCCGTTCCAGAAGGCGACGTAATGGAGCGCGATGATGTCTTTGGTATTGTCAGGCCCGATGCGGCTATTATCGGCACGACAAGCATTGATGTCTTGTCTCCAGGCACTCCACCGATAGAATGCTTGTCAACCACAGTCCCGGGAAATTTGAGCCGTTTGCCGGTCTCTATCATGGCTTTTGAGAGGCTGATGCTCTCATCGAGCGTAAGGCCGTGTATGTGCAGGGCTGTAATGAATGAAGCCAATTCCAGGTCGTTGAGGTTGTGCGCGATGACATCGTCAACAATTGTCCTGAGCTCCAGGCAGGTGAGCTCATGCCCGTCAGTCTTTTTCCTTATGTACAGCTTGCTCACAAGAGGCTTCCTCGGCTCGACATAGACTTTGTCGCCGCTCCGGATTTTTATAATTTTCTTCAGGTCGTGATAGAGCACAATCGTTCCCGGCTTGATGAAATTTCTTGTCGTATCAACTGTAACAGTCACTTTCCTGTTCCCTTTTGTTAAAACAATCTTGTCCAAAGGATGCACGCCAAGCTCAAGTGCATCCTTCTCATTCACTATGCCGATCATCTTTCCGCCGGCATTCAGCTCCAATACTTTTACCTTCATCTTCATCTAATCATCTTCTTGACCCCTTTTTCTGTGATGACCGCCGTGATGTATTTCCATGGTGTCAGGTCAAAAGCCGGGTTGAAAATCCTCGCGCCTTTCAGGTTTGCGTGCAGCTCAGAAGCCGGGCGCTGCTCCATCACTATCTTTGGCCTTTTGTCAACCGTGAAAGAAGACGTTATGACGTAAAACGGCTTCCTGTTCTCTTTCGCGACAACGGCCAACGGATGCGTTCCGACCTTGTTGATGAGGCCCTCATTCCTGAGCGCGTCAGCGCCTACCACGACCATGTCGGCATTGCCTATGAAATCGCTGATCGCAGAGTCGATTATGTAAGAAACTTTGACCTTATTCTTCAGGAGCTCTTTTGCGGTGATGAGGCCCTGATCCCTCGGCCTGGTCTCGGTGACTATGACTTCCTTTATTTTGGATTTGTTTTTTACGAGAGCTGCGACGACAAAGCTCGAGTGGCAATGGGTCAGGACAACCGAGCGCTTGAATATTCTCGAGGCATTTCCAGCGGCTGCGGTCTTGGACGCTTCGAGCTCTTTGATGACTTTGTTGATGCCTTCCTGCGACCTGGATTTTTTCACCTTTTCTATCGCATTGAAGAGATCAACCGCCGTCGGCCTCGCTTCGAGCAGCTTTTTACACTCCGTGTCGAACTTTTTGCCGAATCCGTATTTCCTAGAAAATCCGGATAAGTGTTTCAGGGATTCGACCGTAATGTTCGTCGCGCCCTGTATCTGAATTTTCTTCAGGCGTGATACGAAATCCATATTATTACTATGCAGATTGGGGAAATATATAGTAAACCTGGCGGATTCTAGTGCCTTAAGAATTTTCCATTCACAATAAGCACAATGATTTTCGACAGCAAGGACGACAAGGTAAACAGGCTGAAAAAGGACGTGCATGACATGGAGAGGCGCGTGGAGAGCAGCCTGCAAAAGATGAATGAGACAATAAAGACGCTGAACGATATAATACTCCGCCTCCAGAGGGAGAATGTCCAGCTGAGAAGCGAGAGGGATTTCCTTGTGGAGCGGCACAAGAAGATGCTGAAGCGCGTTCCCGTCCCGGATCTTGCGGCAGAGATAAACGAAAAGCTCGTAAAACCGGCAGCAGGAAAGATAAGGGAAAATGCGGAATTCGTTCAGCTCCTCGCGAAGGAGGGCTTTGTGGAGCTCAAAGATCAGGGGCCAAAGCGCCAGGCAGTCGCGAGGGATCCGGTCAGCGAATTGAAGAGTACTATAATCGACGTATCCAGCAGGAGCCATGGGAAGTCCATAGACAGCCTTTTCGAGATAGTCAGCAGGGCGGGCAAGATAAGGGCCGACGATGCAGCCAGAAGGCTGAATGTTCACGAAGTCCAGATAGAAGAATGGGCAAAAATACTGGAAGACCATGAAATGGTTACACTGAAAAAATCCCCGATGGGCAAGATGGAAATCGTAAAAATCTAAGACTTGCAAACAACGCATCCGTCAACGCCATGGAATTTTCCAACCTTTATCAGGCCATTGCTGATTATAAGATTTGAGACCGAGCACATTTTTGTCGAGAGGTCTTCGGAAGTTATCTGGTTCTGATGCAGCTTGCCGCTTATCTCCTTTATTTCATCCTGCACGGCCTTGTTCTCCAAAAAGCCGCTCTTTCCGCGAAGCTGCCGAAGATACTGCGATACGGCAGGCTGGCTCACGTCAAGCAGCTTTGCCACCTCGCCCTGATTAAGATTATAGCTGGCTATCAGCTCCTTAGCTATTGCTGCTCTAAGCGTAGGCAATATATCATGGACAACAACCTCGCAAACGGTTTTCATGCTTAATCAACCCCTTTCTTGATGACCATTATTTGATTGTGCGAAGACTTTAAATCTATAAGCCTGTTTTAAAAAATATGACTCCGTAGAAACCCTGTGAGAAAATCCCCATATTTATTGCACTCGCCCCGTGCATGTTGCCGAATCCCTGTTGTTATCTATCCCATTCATCATATCGTAGAGTATTGAGATTTTCGAGCTGAACATCTCGTCCGCTTTCCTGCCGGTGGGGTCATGAGACGACGTTATTATAAACTTGTCCCCTGCCGCGACATCGACGCTGGAAATTCCTATATTGACGCCGTCGACCGTCGCGCTATTGACGCGTATGCCGCTCACTCCGTTCAGCAGCTCAATTGCATAGGAATCCTCGGTCATCTTTTGGTTCAGAAAGACAAAGTACTGGAAGCCTGCGCACGTCGACCTCGTTTCGGTCCCCGGTAGGATTATCACGACAAAAACAACGGCGATTATAACCGCCATAAGGGCAACCCAGGTGTATTTCACCAGCATGTCGGGGCTGAATTTCATATCCATCATTTACTCACCATATTTTTATAGTGAACCCACAAAAGAATCCGGACACGTCTGTGGGTTCACATACAGTGCACAAGGAAGTAATAATCATCCGGGTTGTTTCCTTGCAGCACTATAAGACTGACGTTTCTTTAGCATCAAATATGTGAACAGGCCGCCCAGATTGGCAAACACAAGATTCCTGAGGAACTCCAGTATTATCCATGTCGTGAAGGCGGCCGAGACGGGCAGCCACGTGATATATGCGCCAAAGAATTTCGAGCCAGTCAGGGATGCTGTTGTAGACTCCACGCGTTCGTCAAGCATTTCTGGGGACATGCTGGACGCGCCCGGCAAAGACAGCGCAAGCGTCCGGACTGACTCCTTCAACTCCTCCTTGAACGAGGATTCGTATTGCGCCTGACTGGCCAATATGGAAGAAAACACTCCCAGAGAGATGATTATATTGACGATAAGGAGGGTCTTTCCTGCTGTGCTGGAACCGACCCTGAAATTTACCCATTTTTTCATTTCCCTGGCATACATGCCTGAAAAACGGCTCGCGTAGGAGCATGACAACAGGGCAATTGCCAGGAATACGCCTGCTAATGTCGGAAACAGGACTACTGCAAACAATGCGCCTATAAACCCCGAAATGATTCCAGCCCTCCACACATCCTTTCTGCTGCCGAAATATGCAAGAATTGCTATTGCGAGCGTCAGGAAAACCAGAGACATGACAACAAACGCGAAGGGCCTGAGAAGCATTCCCAGTGCGTTGAACGTGTCTGTTGATGCTGAGAAAATAACTGATTTTATTATATGATTGTAGAAATTAACAACTGAGGCTGTGGAAAAGCCGCTGAACCTGAGGAACAGCAGGAAAGCGAGGAAGGAAAGCGAAGTTAGCAAGACGACTTTTTTCCCTGCCCTGTCCAGATTTAGTCGCATAATCGATCATTTCTTTTTTCTAAGGAAACCTTTCTTTTCACCACTGACGGATGTGTTTCGCACGTCATATGACTTCTCCAAAAAGCTTGATGCTTTTGACTTTGATTTTTTCGGCGGCAGAACCAGGTAGATGACGAACACCACAACGCCCGCGATGACCGCAAGAATTATCATGAACGTGAAATCCGCCGGCGCGCCAGCTGAAGGCAGCTCTATGGAGCCTGCCTGGCTTGATGCCGCGTCCAGAAGTCCCCTGACGTCATCCAGCAGCTGCTGTGCAGTGAAGTAGTCTTTTGCCTCAAGAGACTGATTGACCTGATAAAGCTTGCTTCTTGCATTCAGCAGCAGGGACTCGATCTCCTCGACATTGGCACCGGCAGACTTGAGGGAGGTAACGTTTGATTCGAGTTCGGACAGCAGAGACACATATCTGCCATATTCCGGGAAAATCTGCTCCTGAACTGTCTGGTTGCTGGGCTTGAGGTTGATGCTGAACGACTTGCTCGCCCTGGCCGATGTGTTGTGAGTGGTGACTTCGATGGTCACGGCATAAGTCTTCACATCAGCGCTGGATGGCGCCGTAAAATTTATAGTGAAACCGGTCTCGTTGTTCTTCACGCTCTGATTCCATTTCACAGGCGTTACGGATGCCCAGGTCAGTGATGAAGAAAGCGTTATATTGTAGAGCGTCGCGTTGCCGTTGTTCTTTACCGCCACCACCCTCACCACTGATTCTCCCTGAGTCATTTCAAAGTTCAGAGGAGCCGAGGTAAATATAATCGATGATGTCCTGCTTGTCGTGTTTGTCGTGGACGAAGATCCACTGCTGCTTGAGCTGCTCGAGCTGCTGCCCGTGCAGTTGCCGGGCGTGCCGAATTCAGAGGGACAGGTCTGCCCGGAGCTGCAATTGTCCACCCCAAGCCATGCTCCGGAGCTGCATGCTCTGGTCGTTATGTTTGTCACGCAGATGTTGGTGCCTGATGAGTAAGCGCTGTTGTTGTGATAACAGTTGGTCGTGCTGCTTGCATTGCACCAGCCGTAGCTTGCAGATCTGCTAAAATTATCGTAATCGAAGAAGCATGCAAGGCCAACTCCCTGAGGCATACAATTCGAAGTTGAATTGCACAAGTCCACAGTGTATGCCCAGATGCCTGTGACCGCAGACCGGTTGCCCGAATTCGAGAAATTTATGGTACCTGAAAAATCCGCAAAAGCAGCTGCGGAGAATAAAAGTAAGAAAATTGCAGATGCGCTTATTGCCCTCATTTCAATCACGGAATCGCTCGGAATAAAAAGTTGTATATCGTAAACCAATTGCTCGAAATTGCCGTGCCTGAAGGGATTACCATCCTCAAAATCACGGTGAATGTGGAAGCCGTGCTAGCCGTGTGATTGATGCCCGTAGTCCCGTTGTACCTGTTTAGTATGTTGAACCTGCCGGTCGTGTTGAAGTTCGTCTCGTTCCTCATCGTCGCATAGAATTCCGTCTCGCTTGAATTTGCCAGGCTTATGTTGTTGACGCCGTCCGACCAGTTATACATCTTGAACTGTATTATTCCGGGCACGGCCGCGCTGAAGTTGAGCGTGAAATTGAATTCCCAGTAGTCGGAGCCGTTGATTATTGCCGCGCCTTTTGTTATCATGACAGACGTGCCGTTTATTATGGGCTGCGTGGTTATGTTGCTATAGGTGCCGAGAACAGAAGACGATACGTTATACATCGTCAAATCGCTGCTGTATAGCGTTGAATTGACTGTTGATGTCGGAAGTGCTGAAAGAGAGGTATTGACAAGCATTGTAACAGAAACATTGGCACCTTTTGCCAGAGTTGGCGTGTAAGTCAAATTGACCTCAGTAGTACCTACGTTGGTGCAGACGTCCGTGGCAACAGGACAAATGTCTATGCTTCTTGCCAGGTCGTTAAGCGTGACGCCTGAAATATTGACGAGAGTATATCCCGAAGGGAGTGTTATCCGTGTCTTGTTGACTGTCGTGACACCAGTGATCGTGAAATTATACACTATCGTCTGGTTCGTCACGTTCGTATCTACATAATTAGGCCGCATCGTCACGTTCGCATGGACATCCCTTGTCTCGCCCAAGCCTGAAGATATCGGGAAGCTGCCTGAAACCGTCTCATTGGTGCCTATGCTTGCCGCGCTCGTTATGTTCGCAGAAATATTCGCGATCACGGGAGCTGTTATGTTGAGACGGAATACGACCAAGAGCCTGACTGCATTGGCCGTGCCAACCTGTATCGGGCCTACGGTAATATTTGTCAAATTTATTCTCGTCTGATTGCCGAATGTTATGTTGCTGCCGAAGAGCGTCGTGTCATTCGAATGAAAAATCCCGTCCCCGTCCGTGTCATTGTATATGCTGACATTCACGACGAAAGCGGAAATATTATTGGCTTCGACGGTAGTATAAGGAGTGCTGAAATTTACCAAAATCGAGGTCAGGTTGATCGTGGAATTGGCAGCGAGCAGCGATATGTTGAGCATCGTGACGTTGTCGCCGGAATTAATATAGCGGGGAACCTGGCTTGTCCCGCTGACCGTCAAAGTGGCGTCTGCGAAGACTGGGCTGACCAGAAATGCCAATACAAGAACAACTATGAGCGCTTTCATTAAGATATCATTGTGGTGTGGCGAAATATAAAGATTTCAGTGTTTACGCGACATTTCTTCTTGCTGCATGGCCGCTTTTCCTGGCTGTAAAAGGCTCTATCTTTATGGACCTGCCGTTCGTAACGTTCACAAAGTCCGCGTCAAGATAGTCAGAAAACTGCCTGTCGAGCAATACGCAATGACCATGCACTTCAAATTGCCGGCTGGCATAGTTAAAATGCAATTTTCCGCTGCCAGAAAGCTCCTTTTTAAAAAAGTTATCCCACTGTCCCGGATACAAGAGAGTCATAGAAGTGGCATCCCTAGTCATGTTTCTCACGGCCACTATGCTGCCATCGCCTGGCCCGAACGGCAGAAGAATCCTGCTGCTACCATCCCTGCAATATTCGACTCTTGCTATATACTCCATATTTTATCACAAGCGTCCCCGGCGCGATTCGAACGCGCGACCCCCTGCTTTCCCGGACGACGCATTCGAAGAATGCGTCAGTCTATCTCTCAGATATGATGTCATCATCACACAACCCGCCGGCTGTGCTCTGTTCACCTCCATACCTGATAGGAGGCAGGTGCTCTATCCAAGCTGAGCTACGAGGACTTACAGTAAAAGTATACGGAAATCGTTAAAAATAACCCAAATCCATAGATTACCAATGGAAATCGGGTTCATCGGCGGCTTCATCATTCTTGGCGCCTGGATATACGAGGCCTACCTTTCATGGAAAAAAGGCGAAACGCCCGACATAAAATTTATCCTCGCGTATGTCGTAGGACTTTCGTTCTTGACATATTACACATTCCAGATAAAGGATATGCCTCTCCTTTTCTTAAATGGCGCAATACTCTCCCTTACGCTTCTCGAGCTTGATCTGGCGCTAAGGCAGCGACATAAAAAGAAAAACAAGCGGCGCCAAACCAGAAAGTCGTCGGCTAATTTATGAATACCTTCAGCTTGTCATTCACCAGCGCCCTGAGAACTTCCTTGCCGACCTCGCTGTCCTTTGCCACGCGTATCTGGCTGTTCTTGCCAAGAGTAGCTGAGAACAGATATTCGTCCTCGACGTAGAAATTCACTATCTTGCCCGGGCGCGCCTCCAGTGTGAAGACGATGTAGGCGCCCGTTTCCTCTTTCTCGAAATCAACCGCATTGCCCAAAGTGGCTACCTTTGGGGAAATCTCTATGCTTATTCCAAGCTTCTCCTCGAGCGCTTTTACGGTTTCTCCGCCCTTTCCTATGATTCTCGGTATCACGTCATTTTCGACCCTGACTATCGCCTTGTTATCGCCGACTATCTCCACGACTGCCGAGTGGTCGAAGCGCCGCAGCTCAGCAAGAAGCTGCTTTTTCGCCAATTTCACCAGCCCAGATTCTTTCTTGCTGGCATCTTTCACTGGGATTATCACGTTCTCCTCGCCGTACGTGTAAATTTCGTATTCCAGAGCCGCTGTTTCAAAGTTCTTCACCTCAACCACCGGACGAGCCAGGTCTGCTTCTGTCATTCCAGTCGGGGTCCGGACAGTCAGCGAAAGCATGTAAACCTTTTCAACACGCCCCTCTTTTATGTAGATTATCGTATCGATTATGTGCGGAATCATCCCAAGTTCCACGCGGCCGATGAATCGCTGTATGGCATCTATCGGCTCTGTCGCGTGCACCACGCCTATCATGCCTATGCCTGCCAGCCGCATGTCGGCGAATATCTCGAAGTCGTTTGTCTTCCTGACTTCGTCGTATATGGTATAATCAGGCCTTACAAGCAGTAGCATGTCAGCAGTGTTTTCGAAAGATCCCTTGAGCTTTGCGTACTGCGTTATCTCAGGCTTTACCTGAAGGTCGCGCGGAGATTCCATGGTCTTGACTATCTTTCCTCCGGACTCCAGAAATTCGGCTATGCTCGCGGCGAAAGTACTCTTGCCAGAGCCGGGTGGACCTGCTATAAGAACGCCGTCGACCTTTTTAGACAGCCTTTCCTTAAGCTTGTCAGAGAGCTTGTACTCGTCAAGCGTCAGCTTCGTTATTGGCCTGACCACGGTTATCTCTATCCCGTCCGAAAATGGCGGACGTGCAATCGCGATTCTCATGTCGCCAAGCTGGACAACGCTGGCCGTATAGCCGCTGACTTCCACAAATGAGTCATCCTCGTAGCGCGCGGCATCCATTATCTCCTTTATTATTGCCTCCAGCTGCTCGGGCGTGGTGCGCTCCTCAGATATCCTGACAAGGTCAAAACGGCCCGGCATTCCTCGTTTTGCCACTGGCATTGTGCCTTCCTTGAGATGCAGGCTCATGGTGTCCGGAGTCATCATACCGGACAATGCCGTCGTTTTTTTCTTCTCATACGGCTTGAAGTATCGCGACTTGACGCCCTCGGCCTCCGCGAACATGTACTGGACATAATCCGACGTGTATATGGTAGCGGCATGCTCGCGCGCCACGTCTATTATCAATGCATCGATGCGGCCGCTCTTTGCAAGCTGGATCTCCTCATATGTCTGGCGACGCCCGCTTTTCGTCATCGTCACGTTGCTGTAGAGCGTGCGCAGCTTCTTCATCTCCTCAAGACCCTTGAAGCCGATTTCCCGGCCCTTGGATGCCTGAGCACGCAATTCCTCAACAGCAAATTCCGGAATGATTATTTCCGCTTCTGCTATTTCCCCTTTCTCTATCAGATCAGTAAGTATGCCCGATATGAGCACGCTCGTGTCTGGTACTATTTTTTCTTTCATTTAATTCACCTTTTTTATCAAGATATTCGTTTTTGTAACAACATGCATCGTTACAAATGCCTTGCCTTTATTCTAACATCATCTTTTTCCAGAAGAAGTAAGAGTCAAGATTATTATGACAGGTGTTTATTTAAACCTTCTGAAAAGCCGGCTGCAGGATTGCTCCCCGACGTAAGCAGGACCAACGCGCAACGCCCGGTTTTCATTTTTTGTCAAGCGAAAGCGAACTCCTCTACTACAATACCACATTCCCTGCAATACTTGCTGTCATGCGCCGGATCGTACGATATCTTGTCCGAGCCGCATTCCATACAGTTCATATACCACACCTCTGACAAGAAATAGGCTTTTATTATAAAGGCTTTTGCTGATTCGCAAAATATTTTTCAGAAAGAAGAAATGCTTTTAACCTGAGTCACTAAAAACCTGTGAACTGTCACTCAGAACCGATTATGTCTTTTATCCTCTTGATATTCCTTATCTCTACCTCCTTCTCATTGCCGCTTGCCATGTTCCTCAGCTTGACGACCCCGCTCTTCGCTTCCTTCTCACCGACAACGATTGAGTATTTTATCCCCTTTGAATTGACATATTCCAGCTGCTTGCCCAGACTTCTTGCAGATACATCGTATTCTGCATTTATGCCGAGCTCCCTGAGCTGCTTTGCTATTTCCACGCAAAATGCTTTTGAGCCTTCGTCCACGTTTGACAGATAAACTGCAACCTTCGTCTTCCCGAAATCAACCTGTATGAAGCCCATCAGCCTGTCGACGCCGAGCGATATGCCTGTTGCCGGTGTTGGTTTGCCGCCGAACGCCTCTATCATCCTGTCGTAACGACCGCCTGCTGTAATTGTCAGCTCGCTGCCGCGCTGCATAATCTCGAAGATGTTTCCAGTGTAGTATTCCAGGCCGCGCACCATGCTCATGTCCACCTCGGCAGAAAACCCGAATTTTTCAAGTCCCTTAAGCAAAACATAAAGCTCATCTATGCCCTCCTTGCCACTTTCGTCTTTTATGAGTGGAGAGGCTTTTTTCACGTCGGTTATTTTCACGAACCTCATTATTTCCTTTACCTTATCCTCGCTGACGCCCTTGCCTTTTAGCTCCTCCACGACTTCCTTCTCCCCTATCTTGTTCAGCTTGTCCACCGTCCTCATCACGCTGACCGAATCAGCTCCCAGCGAATCCAAAAAAGAGCTTATTATCTTCCTGTTGTTTATGCGAACGTAGAAATTTGACAGTCCAATCTTTTGCAAAACGCTGCACGCGCACGCGACCACTTCCACGTCGGCTTCTGGACCTGCTGCGCCTACTATATCTACGTCAGCCTGGCAGAATTCCCTGTAACGCCCAGCGCCCGGGCGGTCGTACCGCCAGACCGTGCCGAGCTGATAGCGGCGGAATGGCTTCGGCAGGTTAGGATTGCTGGCGGCAACGCGACAAAGAGGTACTGTGAAGTCAAAACGCAGGCCAAGCTCCCTGTCACTTTTGTCTTTGAAATAGTAAATCTCATCCTTTATCGCTTCCCCGCTTTTTGCAGTCAATAGCGCGAAGTCTTCAAATGCAGGCGTATCGAGCGGGTCGAATCCCCAGCTCTCGAACACGGCACGCGCCGTGTCTAAAATAAACTGGCGCTTTATCATGTCCTCAGGCAGAAGATCTCTCGTGCCGCGTGGCGGCTGGAATTGTGCCATATCTATCACTTATATCTTTGTTCTTTCCGATTTAAATCGGCAGGGGCTTCTTCAGGCCAAACTACGTACAATACACACAATTTGTCAAGCGTTATAGGAATCCTGTCAAGCCTGTCGAATCCTATAACTATATCCTGCGGCCTTGCACTCTTTCTCTCATTCGCCGTCATTTCATAGAACCACCTCATGCAACCACCTAAAAATATTCACTAAATTCCATCCTCTTCACACCTCTTTGTGAAAATTATTTTCCCTTCAGAAACAAACAGAGCTAGCTCTAGCTTGTCGGCTATGTTAATGCCTAGCGTCTTGCGTATCTCAACAGGCAATGATATGCGCCCTTTCTCGTCGACAGAAACAGTGAATTTTACGGAGCGATCTCTAGATCTTGTGAACTAATCCACCAGTTTTACACTCCATGTTAATCACAACAATCATAGAAATATCAAGCCATTTAAAGTTTAGGTGGGAGGAGGATGTTACTCAACTGGCTGCAGACCAAGAGCGCCTATGCCGGCTTTGCCGAGATTTACGATGTGTCCTTCCCTGTGCTCGTATACAAGCTTCATGAACGCGACTACATCAGGCGGCAGCTCGACGTCCTGAAGGGCTCCTATCTGAATTGGCTCTGTTATGTTGGGATTATCGTAGTGCGGCATATCCAAGTGCACCTTGGTACGAGAGATGTAGACCCTGATTTCACCTTTTACAGGACTCTCTCTCAGGGCCATCCAGGATGTCTCTGCTTCCATAAAATATGTGCCATTGTACAGTCCTCTCTCTTTGTAGTGGACTTCGCATATGACTCTATCGGGCCTCTCATCAAATAACGTGTAGTACAATCCGTTCTCATCAAAATGTTTCAGGCTTTTCCTGTTTATCTCCGCCATCACAGGAATCTTTGCCCTTACCATACAGCAAAGATAAACCAAATCTTTATAAGAGCTTGCAAAAATTATGAATTCATGACAAACCAAGTCCACTGCGCGCACATCCTTGTCAAGACAGAACAGGAAGCAAAAGATGTTTTAGAAGACCTAATAGACGGCACTAGCTTTGCATCTGTGGCACAGCAGAAATCACTGTGCCCGTCGCGCAAGCAGGGCGGCGACCTGGGAAGGTTCGGGCGCGGCCAGATGGTCAAGCCATTCGAAACGGCTGCATTCGCCCTTGAGAAAGGGCAGACGTCGCAACCGGTCAAAACGGAATTCGGCTGGCACATTATCAAGCGGCTGGGATGATAATGAATTTTTTAATAAGGCAGATAGAAAAAAGGGATTTCTCAAGGATTCATGAGATTGCACTAAAAGGCTGGCTCTTTGCATATGGATATCTGCCAAAAGAATCCCTGAAGGGCTTGGTAGACGAATACTATTCTGATGAGAGCCTTACTTTTTCCCTTAATCGCGTGGAAAGCGGCACGGATTTCTTCGCAGTCGCTGAGCTTAATGGCAAAATAATCGGCTTCTGCCATGTAACTGAAGAAAACCAAGAAGGCGCGGCAGAATTATTGCGACTTTACCTGGATTTAGATTACATGGGTCATGGAATAGCCAAACAGTTATTGGTGAACTGCGAAAACTTCCTTCGGGACAAAAGCTGCAGGAAATATAACACGTTCTGCAACAAGCACAACAAAAAGGGCATTGAATTCTATCTAAGGAATAAATTCCTCCATATAGAAAACAAAGACAAGGAAGACGAATTCAAAAACGGGAAAGTTCTGTGGCATCTTGAGAAGACGCTTTAATTACTCTTTTTCTATAATGACTTTGGATTTCTCTATTTTCGCTACGAGTTTGTCTTTGACATCAAGAGGGAAAGAACTGTCTTCAACTAATGATTTAGGTATATAGATTATCCAGCCACCACGATCTTCTCTATAGTTCGCTTTGATGTTAACTTTTGAAGTCATATCTATTCTTTAGAATACAAAACTATTTATATTTAGCTTAACAAATGTTATAACATAAGTGATAACTATGGAGAGTGTGTACTTAGGAATTAGAAAGAATAAATTGAAGGCTGTAAAACTTCAAGAGAATAATAAATATTTAGGACTTGCTTCTCTTACAGAAGGTTTCAAAAATTCAAGTGTTAGGTTACCAACAAAACTGACTCCGGAATTGGGGGAAGAAATCGGCATTCATATAGGTGACGGACATTTATCATCTAATCGTTACAGGTACAAACTTTTCGGTAACATAGACGAATCTGAATATTACGAGAATTTTGTGGCTGGATTGTACCAAAGGCTATACAACATAAACGTGAGATTAGAAAAAAGAGAAAGAGATGGTAATATCATAGGGTTTGAATTTTGTTCTAAACCCGTATGGATTTTCAAAACAAAAACCATCGGATTGATAACAGGTAGAAAAGACAATGTGTCAGTTCCCATCCTAATTCTAAACTCTAACCCGGCAATTTTGCGGGCATTCGTAAGAGGCTTATTCGATACAGACGGGAATCTTTATTTCCAAAGCAGATATGGCTACAAAAACTACTATCCTCTTATTTCTCTTACATCCAAGTCAAAAGATTTATGCAAGTCGACATGTGAAATTCTGACAAAACTTGGATTCAAGGCAAATTATTACACAACACGAAATGAGGCAGTTGTCCAATTATATGGATATGAAAATCTTTTGAAATATGCAAGTGAAATCGGGTGGCACAATACTAAACAGCTCAATAGATTCCTTGATTGGAAAAAACGCTTTCCGAATCTTGTGGAAAAGAAAAGGGCAGCTATCGGGATTTGAACCCGACCCGAAAGCTTTCTGTCAGCATAAGCTGGCCACAGGCTTGCATGCTACCAAGCTACACTATAGCTGCCATTTGCCTATAGAGTGTATAAGAAAACATATTTAATAAAGAAGTGGGCACTAGTCTTCTTCATAACCTAGCAGCTTAATTTTCAATGCTTTTTCCAGCTTTCTAGCGAGCGAATCAGTTGGCCGCATTCCCTTCTCTACGCGCTCGAGCACTGACGCTTTCTCACTGATACGCTTTCCAAGCCCTTCCAGGCTCAACCCGGACTTCTTGCGAGCATTAATGATAACGGAGGCGAATTCCGGATTCATCGAGGAAACACTGACATTCTTTGGTCTTTTCTCACTGACTCCGAAGCCTATCGGGTCAATCCTTCTTCCAAGCCTTGCGCAGGATTCGCAAACGTTCAGAAGCGTGCCCTCTACTTCTGCTTTTGCACCCGCATTAGAACGCCCGCATAGTTCGCATTCCATAATTCAATGTTAAGAAAAAAGCTTATAAGTGTCACTAATCAAAATAGGAGACGGTATGGTTCCACAAGGAGCATGCTACATAACTCCCTTGTGAACTATATGTGAACCCAGAAAATACGAGAGGGGTTAACAATATGGCAGGCTTTCTAATCATAGCGGATATCCTGAACGGGATTAAGATTAGCCAGTAAACCATAAGCTGTCCCTGCTTCTTTTCTTTTCCAAGAATTTCCGCGGGGACATACAACTGTAAAACGAGGTGCATAGAAATGCCAGGATCAACAGACGGCTTGGAAAGAAGAAATAGGAGGATCGAAGGGTTTGGTGGGAGCTACATTGGTGAATTCCCACTTTCTATGACAAGGGATATGGACCCGACCACCAGAATCGTTTACGTTCAAATTGGAGACAGGGAGCATCCCGCCATTCCAAATGAAGATGGCAGCTGCAGGCTGCTACACCCTACGGTTACTCAAAGAGCCAGGAGATACAAAGACTCTTAGAAATGGAGATGTAAAGCATGGTTGGTTACAGAGAAAAACCGAATTTGAGGAATGCCAGGAGGTCTGTTGTTTGGCCGATGGAGAATGTGCCAAGCCCTATCGGAACGTTGATCGTTTACAAAGAGAGGAAAATCCATCTTGCTCAACACCCTGAAGATGAAAATACATTTGCAAGAGTTTATCCAATTACTGAAGGCTACAGAAAAGGTGATTTTGCCTGCGTATCTGAGAGTGAAGCAAGAAGGCTTGGATATCTAACCGGAAAAGAATCTTAGAAGCCTTTTAACCGCTAACTTCCAAATACCCTTAGGTCTTATTATGAACAAGTCTCATGAAGATGAAATTAAACGCTTTTGGGGGAGCCGGGACATCTATGCCAAGGCGAAGGCCGACAGGCGCGGGGCGTCGGCCACTACCAGCAGGAAAAAATTCTATTTCTTGGACGGACCGCCATATGCGACCGGCAGCATCCACATGGGAACCGCCTGGAACAAGATTCTCAAGGACGCTTACATACGTTTCTGGAGAATGACGGGATTCGACGTCTGGGACCAGCCGGGATATGATACGCACGGACTGCCAATAGAAAACAAAGTAGAGAAGGATTTCCAGATAAAATCGAAGAGCGACATAGAAAAGCTTGGTATAGAAAAATTCATCCATGAGTGCAGGAAATTCGCGACAAAATACATAGACATCATGAACGCGCAGTTTGCAAACTTGGGCGTATGGATGGACTGGTCAAACCCGTACCTGACGCTTAACAACGAATACATAGAGGGCGCATGGCACACGTTCAAGATCGCATTCGAGAAAGGCCTGCTGTATCAGGGACTGTATCCAGTCCATGTTTGCCCGCACTGCGAGACAGCCGTCGCCTACAATGAGATAGAATACACCAAGGTAACCGACCCCTCTGTTTATGTCAAGTTTCCGGCAAAAGGCGGCGAATTCCTCCTTATATGGACTACAACGCCGTGGACATTGCCAAGCAATACAGGCATAATGGCCAAGCCGTCCGCTGATTATGTGAAAGTAAAGATCGGGGATGAGACGCTAATCATGGCGAAAGACCTGATGGATGACGTCATGAAGAGGGCTGGTGTAACAAGCTACAAGATAGTAGGGACCATGAAGGGGAAAAAGCTCGCGGATATGGAATATGATCATCCTCTAAAGGATATTTTCAGGTTCCAAGAGCCCGTCAAGCACCGCGTAGTTCTGTCCGAACAATATGTCGATCTGGAGAGCGGCACGGGTCTCGTTCACACTGCTCCGGGGTTCGGGCAGGAGGACTACAAGGTCGGTGTCGAAAATGGACTGGCAATAATATCCCCGCTGAAACTTAACGGGACGTTCAACGAGACTTGCGGGCAATTCGCCGGGATGTACGCGAAAACGGCGGACAGGAAAATAATGGACATTCTCAAGGAGCGCGGCCTGCTTCTTCACGAGGAGAAAGTCACTCACGATTATCCGCTTTGCTGGAGGTGCAGTTCACCGCTCCTGGAAATGGCTGTCAGCCAGTGGTTCTTCAAGGTGACTCAGATAAGAAAAGATCTTCTGAGGGAGAACAAAAAAGTGAACTGGTATCCGGAATGGGCCGGACAGAGATTCGAGAATTGGCTGAATAGCCTGGGCGACTGGCCGATATCAAGGCAGCGCTACTGGGGAATACCGCTCCCCATCTGGACGTGCGCATGCGGTGAAGTCAAGATAATAGGCTCGTCGAGCGAACTGCCTTCAAAGCCAAAAGACCTTCACAGGCCCTATATAGACGCAATCAAACTTCCTTGCAAGTGCGGGCAGCAGATGACGCGCATCCAGGATGTCCTTGATGTCTGGTTCGACTCGGGGCTTGCGAGCTGGGCGTCTCTTGGCTATCCGGACAAAAAAGAATCCTTCGAGGGCATGTGGCCTGCCGACCTTAACATAGAAGGTCCGGACCAGATAAGGGGCTGGTGGAATTCCCAGTTGATAACCAGCGTGATAACGTTCGGTCGCGCCCCGTTCAAGAACATACTGTTTCACGGATTCACGCTGGATGTCCACGGATCGAAGATGTCAAAGAGCAAAGGCAATGCGACTGCACCCGAGGAAGTGATCGACAAATACGGCAGGGATGTTCTAAGGCTTTACCTGCTCTCTTCGCCCCCATGGGACGACTTCGTATTCAAATGGGCAGACGTGGACGGCATAGCAAAATCATTCATGGTTCTCGAGAACACCTACAATTACGTCAAGACATATGTTCCCAAGGCGAAAAAAGTGAAAAACCTCGAGCCTGAGGACGCCTGGATACTTTCAAGGCTGAACGCGCTTGTTGACGAAGTTACAAGACACTACAAATCATACAACATACATCGTGCTGCTAACTCAATAACAAGCTTCATGCTCGAGGACTTTTCCCGTGTATACATAAAAATGGTGCGGGACCGCGTATGGCCTACATACAATGAAAGCGACAAAGCATCGGCCGCGTTCGCGCTCCTTGAAGTCGCAAGAGAATGCTCAAAACTTCTCGCGCCAATGTGCCCGTTCTTCTCCGAGCATGTCTACCAGACGTGCGGACTTGGCAAGGAAGAGAGCGTGCACATGTGCAAATGGCCAAAGCCGTACAAAAAATATGCCAACCTTCAGATCGAGAAAGAGATGAAAATAGTGCAGGAAATAATCGAGGCCGTAAACGCGGCAAGGAAGGAAAATAACGTGAAAATAAGATGGCCGGTTGAGAGCGTGCATATAGAGACCGAGGATGAAACCGCGAAAAGCGCCGTGATAACATTTGAAAAAGTCCTGAAGAATATGACCAACTCGAAAGATGTGTCTATGGGAAAAACAGATGGCTATGAAAAAGACTTTTCCAAAGGCAAGATTTACGTTAGCAAAAACATTCTCAAGAACGAGGCACTGCTGAGAGAGCTCTTCAGGGAAGTGCAGAGCCAAAGGAAGCAGAGCAAGCTGAATGTCGAGGATAAAATAGTGCTTTATCTCGACAATGATTCGATGCAGGAGTTTGAAAAGGAAATAAAGGACAAGGTTGGCGCAAAGAACATCGTGTTCGGACCTGTTGGCAATCCCACTGGACATGTGCGTATTGAAGAGGAAAAAATATCCTTCAAGATCGAGGTCCTGCAGAAAATATACGACTAAGGGTTTTCCTTGGAAAGACCAGCCAAATTATCGGTCTTGCCAAGGTTTTTATACGATTCTTTCAAGTGTTAATATTCGACTCTCATGAAGATGGTGCAAATGAAAAAAGCCGTGAATTTCCTTGAAAACATAAAGAAAACGGACGAGATAGTCGTAGTATTCAACAATGACGGCGACGGGATATCTTCCTGCGTACTCCTTAACAAATTCCTGGCTAAGACGGGCAGGAAAAAGCCTTACATCATAAACCAGCCCATGCCTATGGACAAGAACATCATACAAAGAATACAGACAACAGTGCCTCACAAGATAATATTTCTTGACATAGCCGCCGACCAGCAGCAAAACGTGCTCAAAAAGCTGGGTGGCATATGCGACATGATGATTGTGGATCACCACCAGGTCTTCAAGAACATGAACCAGCCAAAAGACGCATCTTCGATGCGCCGTACATCTGTTGTGGTGCATTACAATCCAAGGATGGAACGGCATGATGTCTACCAGTCCACTTCATACTGCGTGTACAAGATCTGCTCGAAGATAATCGACATGTCAGAAGACCTCTGGATAGCCGGGGTCGGCATGGTGTCTGACTACAACCTGAATGATTCGAAAGATCTTGTAAAAATCCTAAAAGAAAAATACGGCCTCAGCGAGCCGCTTTATGGGACCAAGCTGGGACGGATAGCGGACATGATTTCTGCAACGCGCGCAGTCAACGCGCTCTCATGCGAGCAGATGGTTGAGGTGCTGGAGAAAGCAAACTTCGAGGGCTTTGAAGAAGCAAAGAATGCGGATAAAATGATAGAGGCCCGGGATGCAATAGAGAAGGAAATGGCCTCACTGCTCCAGGATGTGGAGGAGCATTCCGAAAAGATAGGGAAGATATTGTTCTACAATATAAAATCCAAATTCAATCTGGGCTCGTCCTTATCGACGAAGGTAAGCGAGAATTTCCAGAAGGATCTGGTCATAATCTACGAGCGCAGCGGCAACAGGGTAAAGGTCTCGGCGCGAAACCAGGCAAAGAACATAAATGCTGGTCTCGTGCTTCAAAGGGCTGCGAGCTCTGCCGGTGGCAGCGGCGGAGGGCATGAAGCTGCCGCAGGCGCGACCATCTCCGCAGAAAACTGGGAGAAGTTCAGAGAGATTCTGATAAAGTCAGTAAACAAGAGCTAAAAATCAACACCCAAATGATTTAGGTCGTTTCTGAGCTTTTCAGCGCTCTCGAAAAGGATTGTATGAATGCCAAGTTCTTTTGCAGCAACCAACTTTTCCGGCGTATCATCAATCATGACACATTCATGCGGCTTGGCTTTTGCCATTTCAATGGCTTTTCTATAGATATCTTTGCCTGATCTTTTTGTCGACTTGGCATTAACTGAATCTATTACAAAATCAAATATTTTGTAATTTCCTTTCTCCAGATGGATCTTTAGGTGAACAGGGTCTACATCTGTTATCGAAGCAACCGTATAATTTTTCCCTTTCAATTTTATTATTATAGACTCAATATCAGGATTTATTGCGAACATTTCCTCTGCAGTCCACATTTCAGCCAGGGTTTTCGTATCGATTCCAAGCTTTGAAGATAGGCGCTGATAATATTCTTCTTCGGCAATGTTTCCAATCCCAAATTCACTCCATATATCATGAAAAATCTTTTGCACATCTTCAATCCTAGAATTCAAAAGGCATGAAACCCTGTTTATCACATAACTTCCGGTCCCCTTTGCATATACGCCGCCAATATCGAAGAATACAATTTTTATTGGGCTCATTTTCTCGCCACTATCATGCAATGCTTTTCCTCATGAGGTTCCAGGTCTATCATCTGGACAATCTCAAATCCGGCTCTTTCCAGCCTGTTCTTTTCCTGCTCGTAAATCTGCTGCGGCCTTTTCGTTACGTCGATGCTTTGCGACTTTATCGCTATCATCAAACAGCCGCCTTTCTTCAGGAATTCCGTGGAATTCCTGATTGCCATATCGGTTTCTTGGGGGTCGGCTATATCACAGAATACTACATCGCATTCCTCTATCCACTTATAGACCTCAGGCTTGCGGGCGTCAGCCATCATAGCAGCTATGTTTTTCCTCTGGTTCGCAAGCTCAACCAGGTTCCTAAGGACCCGCTCAGCGAACTCGATGCCATAAGCGAATCCGTCCTTTCCTATGATATCACTTACATGGGAAATTGTCGTGCCTGTGGATGCCCCCAGATACAGGACTACGCTTCCTGGCTTGATTGGCATCTCTTTCAGCCCGTTGACTATGGCAGCACCAAGCTTGCTCCTCCTTGGATCCCACTCTCGAAGCTGCTTTGCGCCTTGCTTTTCATCAATCAGCTTCTCGCCATAAACCTTTTTGCCGGGGGTTAAATTAACCGTATAAACCCTGTTTCCGTCTTTGAATACGCCCGGGAAAATTTCCTTCATCCAGACACCCTCTTTATCTCGTCTTCCATTTCCTTTCTGAGCTTCTCCGCATCGTCCCTGCCGGAATAATAATCTATGCGTGCAGCGAGCATCAGCTTTGACGATATTATCCTGGCTATTTTTCCCTTCTGCTCGTTCGTCGCGTTCTGTATCAAAGGCGAGTTGTAAATTATCCCGTACTTGGGGCTCTTGCCCTTCTGGTGGAGATGGCGAAACAATGCTTTCTCCGCGCCCAGAAGCTGTATTGTTGATGCCGGCATCCTTGCTATCTTTTCCATGGAACCTGCCGCAGCGATAAGGCGCGCCCCCAAAAGCGGATCGACCAAGGCAGAAAAGTTAGGCGCGACATCCCTCATTGCAGACGCCACGTATCTCTCGAGGTTCTTCTTCTGCTTTTCCATATCATCTATGGCTTTTGCAAAATCAGCCAGGGCTTTTTCATCCTCCTCATTCAGGTCTACGCCTGTGCTGGATTTGAAGCCGGGAATATTCCCGCGTCTGCCGTATTTCAGCACTGTGTCCTTCACGTTGACGTTCTTCATCTCCGGATAATGCAGCGAGAACCATTCGTAAAGGCGCTCAAGAAACACGTTAATCGCCCTCGTCAGATCGTCAAGGGACCTGACCGACTGGACGATAAGCCTGTCACGGCTTATCGCACCCATGAGGCTCCTTTTTGAGAGGGCAATAGAGAAGCCGGAGAGGAACTCATTCAGCTCCTGATCGTCCTTTACGAATCCCAGGCTCTTTGCATAATCGCGAAAGCTCTTCCTTAGCAGCGCATAAGCACGCGGCGATTCTTCCGGCTTATAGCCAGAAAGGCTGGAAACAAAATCCTTGTCAAGTTCTTTAGCAAGGAATTTTTCTAATGCAACCTTCGGATTCCAGAGCTTGTAGTAAAGCAAGCTTCCGTCCTCTCCGAAGGCAAAAAGCCCCGCAGGGCTCCTTGCGATTAGCGCTCTCATGAAATAAAGTGGTCATAAGAACGTATTAAAGCATTACCAAGAAAGAGACGTTAGTCAATTCGAGAGGGAAATATAATGGGAAATGTCAGAACAAAGGACATCAAGCGCGCTGCTTTCCAGCTGAAAGAGGCGTACAAGGACAAGTTCAGCGGCGGCTTCGAGAAGAACAAGGACGCCGTCAAGGAGCTTGGCTTGATAGAGAACAAGAGAATGAGGAACAGGGTCGTGGGCTATCTTACGCGCGCGATGAAAAGGCCCGAATAAAGCTTATAGTAAGGACTTCCAATTCTTCATATAAAATTGGGATTTTTTATCGAAGTCTTTTTTGGGTGTAATATCAATACCCAATGATTCTAGCTTTTGTTTGAGAAAATAAAACTCCTTCTGTTTAGAAGCCTTGGAACACATCTTTTCAAGCTCAATTATGTAGCCGTGTCCCTTCGTGAAATCCAGGCAAACTGTAATGCCACCCCATTTAAATTCAGACCTTTTTCTGAACCATTTTACTTTTATTTTATAGCCTAAATTAAGAAATAATTTTTCCAAGTTATCAAATTCCTTTCTGTCAAACTTGATTTCTATCTCTTCTCGATGATTATCATGCAATTTGCCTTTTTTCATCCATATTTTAGAAAAGAAATTATTTCTTTGTATCCTAAGGTCCTGGTCGAAGTAGAAAGTTTCCTGATTGTCGTTTTCTGTAATCATATCAGAATTTTTCTTGAAGAAATCCAACAGTTTCTTGTACTGTTCTTTAGAAATAAAGCTCCTGACTTCCACTTCAATATTTTTCATGACAACCATCCAGAAATTTGATTAAGTCTTTCCTATATGATACAGGAATCTTCGGAAACAAAGCTTGAACCATGGCGTGTATTTTCCCGGGTTCTTTTCCATGTCAGCCCGCAGCTCGCCCAGGTCTATCCACTTAAATTCATCAATCTCGTCTTCATTCGGCTTCACGGGACCGTCATAATATCCGACGAACACATGGTCGAGTTCGTTCTCTCCCCATTCGTCGTCATACTTGGCTGAATATTCAAACTTGAAAAGAAAATCAGGCTTGCATGCGAACCCCAATTCCTCTTCAACACGACGTTGACCTGCAAGTTCGACAGGCTCGCCGCTCCGCGGGTGGCTGCAGCAGGTATTGGACCAGAATCCGGGCCAAGTCTTCTTGTGCAAGCTGCGCTTTGTGATAAGAAGCTGGTCTTTATTATTCAATACAAAGACAGAGAACGCGCGGTGCAAAGGAACGGGATTTCTGTGCGTCTCGAATTTTTCCTTCAGTCCCACCTCGTTGTCCTCGCTGTCCACAAGAATTACTTCTTCCATGAGTAGAATTTATTGAGAAAGAGATTAAAATCACATCTTCCTTATATCCCACGACTAAAGTCGTGGGTTTGTTGGAAGATGGGATCCCGAATGCGCCTCTAGTATATGCCGTCTAAAGACGGCAGTTTCAGGCGCATTCAAGATGAAATTATTATAGAAGTTTCCTGCATTCGTTAAATACTCTTATTGACCAACTGCTGAACGGTCTGGGCTTTTTTCTCATTAAATTTTCTAGCTGGTTAGTAGATAAAAATTTGGCTTCTGAAACTTCTTTGCTGTTGATTTTTATCCTAGATTTTTCTGATATTTTACATGTAAAAATTTCGTCAAATTCTGTTTCTCTTCTTGAGGAAATCTTCATTTTTGATATTTTTCTAACATTCGCCTTTTTGATGCCCAATTCTTCTCTAAGCCCTCTGATTGCCGCGGACTTATAACTCTCGCCAATTTTGTTATGCTCACCCATAAATTCCCATCTTCCAGGATTTGTATCCGCTTTCATTCCACGTTTTTGAATCATGACTTCGCCTTTCCTATTAATTATGATTACAAAAACTCCTCTGTGAATAAGCTTGGGATTTTTGTGGCACTCGCTGCGCAGGGCGCGGCCTACGACATTGTCATTCTTGTCCACCACGTCGAAATATTCAGGCATGTCTAAACCTGGCTTGGATGCTTTATAATTATTCTTTCCTGACGCCTTGCCTGTCAATAGTCACATCCAGAGGCGTGAGACCTTCGTCCTGCCATGCAGCAGTGATGTTGTTCGCTGTTATGTCGTCGAAGCATACAGCTATCCCGCAATCGCCGCCGCCTGCACCCGAAAGCTTGCCTGTAGCGCCGTAATCTTCGGCAATCTGGGAAAGCTTCTTCAGCTCAGGCGTCTCGATATTAACGCCGCTTGCCTTTCCGAGATCAGCCAATGCTTCCTCATTTTCATTAAGGCATTCAAGGAACTCGTCATTATTGCCTGCTTTGAAACTTTCTATTGCCCTGCTTGCTATACAGGCAATATCATTGTAAAGCCTGTAGTATTCACTGGAGTTTGCTGCTTTGAACTCGTTCATCTGCTTGATCGCAGCACTTGTCGATGCTGATTCGCCTGTCCAGCCAACCAAAAGACGAAAGTTGTCAGGCACTTCAAGCTCCTCTATTACAAGGCTGGGCCAATCCTGGCTTACGATGCTCCTTAACGATTCGCCTGCTTCCACCTTTTTTGTCAGCCATACAGGATCGAAGCGGCTGTAGACGAACAATCCGCCATAAGTTGAAGCAGCCACGTCGAAAGCGCTACCTACCTTGCCTTGTGCATAATAGTGGGCTATCGTAGACAGCTTGTAAATCTCGTCCTTCGTTGCATCATAGCCGTGAAAATCTAACACAGCGGCTATCGCTGCGACAACAACGGCTGCAGAAGAGCCGAAGCCAACTTTTTTCATTTCCCCATTAACCTCGAACTGCGTGTCCCTGCTGCTGGTTGACAAATGAAAGGGCTTTGAATCTATTCCGCTGTCTTCCAGATACCTCAAGGATACTGACAATGCTTCTCCAATAAGCTTCATAGCGGCTCTTGACTTGTCATCCAGGCCAGAAAAAGAAACTTTGCCGTCTTCGTAAACAGCCTTAGCATCATGTATCTTGAACTCTTCGGCAGTTACCCTCATTTTGTCCGAAGGTTCGATTGAAACGTGCACGCGGTTGTTGATAGCAGCCACAAGGCCGTAGTTGCCGACCTCTAGTATCGCCCATTCGCCGCTTATGAAGAGTTTGCCAGGTGCGCTGTATTCCAGCATTTAATCAACCCTAACTCCATCAACAGCCAATTCAGTCTCAATAGGCTTGTATCCCAGGGAAGAGATCGTATCTACAAGACTTTCCCTGTCACTATGGTGGCAAAGCATCATCCCTCCGCCGCCCGCTCCGCAGAGCTTCGCGGCACCGCCTATCTCAACAACTGCTGAAACAATATCGTCTATTTCTGGTATTGATACGCCCAATTCTTTCAAATTCTTCTGCGTCTTATTTATCAAATTCTGTATCGTCTTTATGTCTTTCTTCTTTAGCGCTTCCAGCATCTGGTGTGTCATCCTGCCGAGTTCCTGGATACGCGGTCTCCTGAACGACTCGTCCAGATTCCTTACCAGTTGAACCAGTTCTCCTGTGTTCTTTTCTGGAGGCTTCGTGTAGACAAGAACGAAATTCTCCAGCTTGTAAGGCACTTCTTTTGAAAGAGGTTTGATTATATTTTTAGGCTGCGCTTTCTCGAACCATATAACTCTGCCGAAACAGCAAGCTGAATTGTCGCCGCCACTCGGGGTGCCGTGTATCAGTTGCTCCATGCTAAAAGCTATGTCATTTATCTCTTCCAATGAAACCTGCTTCCCGTATTCCGCGGCAATTGCCTGGACGCCTGTCACAGCAAGTGATGCAGATGACCCTATACCCGCCCCGGAAGGAATGTCAGATTTGATGTTTATGGAAATCCCCCCGTCTATTTTCAATCTTTTCATTGCAAGTCCTATCATGGATTTCTTGTAGTTCGCATATTTGTTTTCCTTTATGCTCTCAAAAAGGTCTGAAAAATTTCCTTTCTCTGCGCACTTATTCCATAAATCAAGAGTATTCTGCGTGGTTGATTTTACATCATCCAAGGAAAAAGAATTGTCATGACCCCATCGACTGTCACGATAACATATTTTATTTGATCTCTCCGCCTCGATTGTTGTTCGTAACCCGACTGCTGCCAAAATTGCTGGCTCGCCGTAAACTACCGCGTGTTCCCCTATTAAATGAACTTTTCCCGGTGCTGATGCAATCTTCATTATATCACGATAGACCGAGCCTTTTTAAGAGTTCTGGGTGCATCCGCAATTCTTTGAAAATTGCGACCGTTCCAGGCGTGAACTTCTCTTTCTTCATCATTTCATCTATCCTCTTTACAGGGAAGAATTTTACAGAATCAACTTCTTCCTTGTTTATTCTGAAAGGACCCTCGTGACGTCCCATGTAAAACATAATCCGCTCCCTGTCGTGCTTTCCTTCTTCTCTGTAATCTTTCATTGTCACCAGAAGAGGCTTTAGTTTCGTCTTGATTCCAAGTTCCTCCTTCAGTTCCCTGTATGCGCTCTCGCCATAACTATCGCCGCTGGCAACATGTCCGCTTGCTGATGATGTCCACCAGCCTGAATACAGGTCCTTCTTTTTGCTTCGTTTCTGCAGGAGGAATTCACCTTCCTGTTCAGTATCATTATATGGACAGAGCGGTGCAACAGCCCTTTCCTGTGGCACTCGTCCCTCGGCGCCTTGCCTATAACCTTGTTTGATTTGTCTATGACGTCGAAATATTCTGTATTCTCTGCGTTTAGCGTAGTGATCAGATTTTTCTTATCCAGGACTTTTATTCCCAGTTTTTTTGCTTCCTTTATATCCTCTTTTAAAACAAAACCCCATGACGCGAGTGCAGCGTTTACACCTGTTGGAATCACTTCTTTTATGTGGTCAATTGAATCTTCCACGAACATGATATCAAACGTACTAACCTTCTCGCGCCTCGCCACTATCTTAATCAAATCACTCTTGTTTTTCGAAATTGTGCTGTCAAGTATATTCTCCGGTTTTACGGCAATTTTACTGCGGCAAAGAATATCTATTACCTGGCTTTTTTTGTTGCTGGTCACGATATAAACAGTTTCTTTTCTTGAAAGCCTTTGCATGATGGGCACGATAAACCTGAAAGGTCCGTAAAGCCGACAAAACTTTTCTTTGTCTGTCTTAATGAATTTTTCCTTCTCGTCGAAAAATGTATCGGACATTATCTTGGCTTTTTCAGGATTTTCTTCTGCAACCTTCCTCACGGCGGCTCTTGTAACTTTCATGTTATTTGATAGCAGAAAGAGAAGCCCGTAATTGTCTTTTGCCGTGCTTATGTAAGGTCTGTGTTTCTCAATTGACTTAACTGGTGGTGCGTTTTTATTCCCGAGACGTTTCCAAGCCCTATGAGAAAAAAATGCCGATCCTTTAGCGCTGTCCGCAATAACCCCGTCGAAATCAAAGGCATAAATCATGCTTAGAATAAGTGCTCCGTAACTATTTTAGCGCCATCGCCCGGCTTGCATAGAATAGTGTTCGTTACGCCCTCAAGCTCCGCGAGGCGCATGCTTATTTCCTTAACATCCTGCTCCTGGCATAGCACCTTCACATTCGGCCCGGCATCCATGGTAAAATAAGCCTGTATTCCTTCCTCCCTCATCTGCCTGACTGCGTGTATAATCTCCATCGTTGCAGGTATCCAGTAGATTATAGAAGGCTTCGTCGTGATCATGGTCGCATGCATCTTCAGGGCATTAAATTCGGCTACGCTGCCAACCTTTTCGAAGTCCCGTTCCTCTATCGCTTCCTTCATGACTTTCAAGTCCCCGTCAACAGTTGCAAGCCAGTCCTTGTAATAGGGACAGGTAGCAACTGTTTGAGCCATTCCCCCGCGGCTGCTGACAGGCTTTTTCTTTGATTCAACTATCGTCGCAATCATCCTGAACTCCGGCCAATATTCCTTGCCAACTATTTCCTCGGCATAACTGTCACTTCCGTCATCGCGCTGGCCCCTATGCCATTCCACGAAGCCGCCGAAGACGCTGCGGCAGGCCGAGCCGGAGCCCTGCCTTGTTAATATTGAAAGCTCTCTTGGAGAAAGTTTGAGCCCCGCTGCCTGGCAGGCTGCCATAGTCAATGCAGAGAAACCGCTAGCGCTGCTTGCCAAGCCGGCCGCAACAGGAAAGTTGGATTCAGAAACAACACGCGCGTGCTGTTTTATTCCGGCTAATTTGCAGACCCTGTCGATATGCCCGTGAATGTCCTTTTCGTCCTTCTTGAATTCCTCATCGTTAATTGTTACCGTATGCTCGGCGTACTGCTCAGAGAACTCGACCGTCGTCTTTGTAGCCATCCCTTCGCATGTCATTGAGATGCTGCCGTTCTGCGGCAGTATCGGATCACTGCTCCTTTTCCCCCAGTATTTCACTAGAGCTATGTTTGCGTTTGCTGTTGCCGTCGCTTTCATGCTTTAACAATAAATCAAATCTTTTTAAGGATTTTACAGATAGTTGAAATATGGAGTACAATGCGGCGTTCTTCGGGCTTCAAGAGGTCTATTTTCTGGTCCTTAAAGAAGAGAAAGGCGAGCAGTTTGCTTTAGAAATGCTCAAGAAAGTCATGGAGCGGACGCTGGGCAAGGCGTACACATTTGCCGGCTTCAGGAAAGGCGATCCTCACAGCTTTGCCAGGGTTGTGGAAGGCAGGGACGAGGCAGTCGGACTCCATGTCGAGTTTCCCGAAGTTACCGAACGGGCAATAGTCTACCAGTTCCACACAGACCCTTTCCCGAACCTGAAGGGTCATGTTGACAGCGAGAAGCTTGATGCGGCATACATGAAATTCAAGGTTGAATTTCTCCTGGGGAAAGACTGGAGCTACAGGACTACAAAGCACCTTTGGAACGGGGATGCATACACTGAACATGTTATCGAGAAGAAATAGGGGAGTAAAATATGAAAGTGAAGATAGACGAGATGACAAAGCTGATGAAAAATGTGCTTGCCAAAAACGGGCTCTCCAAAAGAGAAGCTGAACTGCTTGTAGAAGATTACGTTCTAGGCGAACTCGAAGGCAAGAAGTCTCACGGCATGATGGCGTTCCCGTCCTTTGTCGAGAAGATACCCAAAACCAAACGTGGCAAAATTGTCATTGAAAAAGAAGGGATTTCTTTCGCTCTGCTTAACTGCAATCAGGAGTTCGGACAGATCGCGGCAGAAGAAGCGAGAAAAATCCTTGTCAAGAAAGCTAAGGCAAATGGGATAGCCATGGTAGGCGCTTACAACATGCGCGCATTCTTGAGGCCTGGTACTCAGGCGGAAAAAATCGAGAAAGAAGGTATGATAGGGATAGTCGTGAACAACGGAGGACTCGGCTCCATTGCACCTACCGGTTCCATAGACCCCATCTTGGGCACGAATCCCGTCGGCTTGGCAATCCCGACAAAAGAGAACCCTATCACCGGCGATTTTGCTACATCAAAACGAGCATGGGGAGAGGTGAGAGTGGCCAAGGCGGAGGGAAGAAAGCTGCCGGAAAATACCTTCATGGACAAGGAAGGAAATTTCACCACAGAACCCGACAAAGCTGAATCCGTAGTTCCTTTTGGCGATTACAAAGGTTACATACTTGCCCTGTTCATCGAGATACTGACCGGCTCATTGGTCAATATGCCAATGGGAGTCAATCCGGAAGACAGTGGGCAGGGTAGCCTCAGGTTCCTTACGAAGAAAGGGGACATGAGAGGCGCAATATTCATAGCGATTGACCCGTCGAAATTCACGGATTTCAAAAGATTCAAGGCTGCAAACACAAAGCTGTTGGCACAGATCAAAAGCTCCAGAAAGGCGAGAGATGTTAGGGAGATCCTTATTCCCGGAGAGCGTTCTCTGAAAAATAAAAACAAAGCAAGAAGTCAGGGATATTTTGAAATCGATAAAGACCTGTATGAAAAAATAAAAAATCTGTGAAAATGGGCTCGGGCGGATTCGAACCGCCGACCTTTGCCGTATCTTCAACCAATCCTTTGCGTTCTTTCCGTTAACGCTTTCTTTAAAGAAGGGGTTAGTGAAGGCAACGTCATCTCGTGCCTGATTTTCAGGTACCACTAGACTACAAGCCCGTGATTTTCCGTTATTCAGAAAACTTTAAGATAGAAGGGATTAATTTATTATCATGGATCTTACCAAAGAAGAAAAGGCGGCTGCCGCCATTATCGTCGTTGGATTTGCCGTGGCGATGGTCTTGATGGGCGTGTTCGCTTTCCAGTTCTAATGTGCTGCAAGGAATATTAGCCCTCTATTACGGTCCCGATTGCCGAGCCCTTCAGTGCTTTTAGTATATTCTTCGGCTCTTTTCCGTCCAATACAATCGTCTTGATTTTTGCCGAGGAAAGTGCCTGAACGGCAGTCCTGTCCAGGACCCCGTATTTGTTCGGGCTGCCCTTCACCGCGAGCTTCTTCATGCCGGCAAATGTTATCTTGTCCAGCTTTCTTGCGCTACTGGACTTTTTCGGGTCTTTTGTGTATATCCCGTCGACGTTCGTCATCTTGATGAAAACATCTGCGCCAATACGCTTGGCTGCGATCGCCCCGTTGGCGTCCGTGCTCCTGCCAGGAACAATTCCTCCTATCACTCCACTCGTATTTGGCCTGATCTCATCGAGCGAGAATATCGGCTTCATCTTCAACATGGCCGAGAGAAACCTTACATTGGCTTCTATCAATTTTATGAATATTTCCTCCTTTTCGTTCCTTGCCAAACCGAATTTTTCTATGGATTTCCCGTAGGCGCGCGTAAGCTTGCCGCCGCCTATGACAATAATCAGCTGATTTTTCCTTTTTATGCCCTCAAGAACAGGAAGCAGGCGGGAGAAATAAGAAAAGTCGGGGCCTTTTTCGCCGATGGAAACAGACCCCCCGATTTTTACCACGATTTTCATGCTCTGCACTTCACGCGAACGCTTTAATAGTTTTTATGGCATTTCTATTATTAATGAGTTCGAAAGATTTCCAAAACTACCGGAAGATGCAGGACAAATTCAAACTGCCCCAGCTTAACGAACTCAAAGAAACATTCAAATTCGAGCTGGAAGAGAACGACAAGATTTTCGACCAGATAAGGGGCGAGATTTCTGAAAGGATTTTTACATTCACTGAGAAAATAATAGAGCCTGTCATCGCGGGCAGCGAATCGTATTCTTGCATTTTCGAACAGGAGATGCTGACTGACGAGGAAAGGCAGAAACTTTTTGACATATACAAGAAGATACAAGTTCTCAAGTGGGAGAACAACCTGCTGATGCTTCATCCGGACGAGAAAAAGGCTGCCGCGTGGGTGAAGAAGACCTGGGAAATATGGAACAGCGAGATAGAAGGAGAACTTTCGAAGGTGTGCAAAAAGCTTTCGAGCAGCTGGGGAAGCCTGAGATTCAAAAACGACCGCCCGACCTACAACGGATGAGCCTGCAGTCTCACTTCTAATTCAAAAAATTATTTTTTGCGGAAACCTTTTTCTGGGTTAACTGTATAGTGGCAAACGAAAGGGTTTTTCATATTATTTTTCGTTTGAACTACATGGTGAAGCGAAATTTCACCCGTACCGGAGAACTTTTTTGCTCTCCGTGCATCTGTTAACTCGAAAATTGAAAAATTTCTTTTTTGAGTTAACTATATATATGAAACGTGGACATTATTCTACATAAATGGTGATATAAATGGCAGCAAAGAAAAAAAAGAAGAAATAATTCGGGCTTAATTTCGGTCTGAGTTTTGTCAGTTTTTGATCGGACACGTTTTCTAGTTCTTTTTTTTATTCTCTTAATCCTTTTCTTTCAGGAAAAGAGAGTCATTAATGGAAAAGAAAAATATTGCATAGGCTCATTGGCATTTGCCCTGCATTCAGAGTAATATGTTTCTTTTTCCAGGGGTTTTTCTTTGCAAATCTGCAAAGAGCGAAGCTCTTTGAGATGCCAGAAAGCGAAGCTTTCTGAGCAAGAAAGAGGCTTACCAGTTCTTTATGAGCCGCTTTATGTCACGCTGCTGCATAGAAGCTAGCTCGTCTTCCCTGATTGTAGGTATACCAAAGTTGAATTCTTCCTTGGTTATAATGACTGCCGATTTCCCGACCAGCCTGGAAAAGCCGGATATGTAAGGGATGTTTTTCTGGATCTGCTTTTTGCTCTCCTCGACGTCCGAAAGCAACATGAATTTCTTCTCCTTTGCTATCATGTTGAAGGGCGATTGGTACACAAAATCTGTATCGAAGCCTATTTTCCTGAAATTCCTGGAAATCTTGGTCTCAAAATCGCTTCTTGGGACAGCTTCTGTCTCGTAGGAGAAACTTATATCAAGCGGCGTGATTATCTTGGTCTTCAGAATCCTCTCTATCTTGAGCGCATTCTTGTACATGATCTTAAGCTTCCTGCTCTCGTGCTCGTAAATGCTCTTCTTTGTCACGCCAACCCTGCTCGCCAGTTCCGACTGGCTGAGGCCGGCATTTTGCCTGGCGTCCCTGAGAGTCTCCGGACTTATCTCGACGAACAGTCCCCCCCTGAACCTGTAGATTTCAGGGAACAGGCCGTTTAGTATGCTTTCCAGAGTCCTGGGGTTCAGCGCAGGGATGTCAAACCTGTCATAGACAATATTGTCAGAAAGGGCTTCCCTTCTCGTATGCAGACCGACCAGCAGCGACCTTGCATCCAGCTCCCTTGATAGTATCTTCAGGTTCCGCGCCTGCTCCTCCTGGAAGGAATCGATGTTGCTAAGGACCTTTATGAGCAGCATCGATGGCTGGCGCTGACCTGACGGACGTTCTGCAAACGTCTTCCTCTCCTTGCGGGCGGCTATATCAAAGCATCCGCTGTACTCGCAGTAATCAAAGCCTCTCTCTGTGAGCACTCCCTCGATTTCCTGAAGCAGCATACAATCGCTTCCTCAACAAGCTTATAAGATTTTTACTGCAAGTTTTGGCAGTGGGGCCGGTAGCTTAGCTTGGTAGAGCATCTGTCTTATATGACGTGCTTTGATAATAAACAAAATCAAAGCATTTGGCGTGACATCGTCATTGTCTAAGCCAGCAGAAGGTCATGAGTTCAAATCTCATTCGGCCCACCTTTTTTATTATAATCTTGGTCCCTTTTGAAGCATATCAGCCAAAATTCTGTATCTGTTTTCTTTCCACGGTTTGTCCTCAGGGCCCCTGATATAAGGCTGGACCCAGTGCCTTACAATTCCGGCTCTGGTATGATACCTGTGGAAAGCTCCCCTGACCCATTCCCTGTACTCCATTTTTGATTCTTCTTCTCTGTTCCTTTCTCTTGCTTCGCTTTGTCTTACATCAATCCAATAATACGGCTTTAGATTTGGCAAAGGCTTTTTGCCGTGTCTAATACGCCTCGCATTTATTCCAGATAAGCCTCCGTTTTGCCTGTCTTCGCGCCTTACTGTAACATTATGCGCATTGATATAACTTATTGTATTAAGACAAAGGCCTGTCATCCCTGAATAAAAATTCACGTTCATGGGAGGATTGGGTCTTGTTAACATATTGGTCTCAAACAGAGTCCCGTTGGCAAACTCTTCTGGCCTGAATACCAGATGTAACTTATCCGAGCCGCATATAACATTATCAGGCAAGTCAAATTCCTTCATTGTATCATAAAAAAACAGGAAAGAAAAGGTTTTTCCAGACATTTCAGCATGCTGAGCGATTGCCCACCTATAGAATGGGTCTGCATCGATTGATTTGCCAACCATCATGGCTGTTAATCTTGTTTTTTCCCCATGTATACGCTCTACTTCAAGCGGGTCCATTAATTCGAAAAACATAACAGGAAAAGGTAATCTTGTAGCTGTTTCATAATCTGTATATTCTGGTGGCATATGGTATAGATCGTCTACCACCGCTCCATTCAAGAGAAACAACTTGGACTTATCAAGCACCTGTAAAGTATGTCCTATTATATCCCTTTTGGTCGTTCGATATGCATTATTATCCATTACTTGCACTTTGCCATCTGCGTATGATGTCTGAATATCCGGTCTGTGAGGTTTCTGCAAGGCGGTTTTATATCTACTCACCAGATGATCAAAATACACCTGTCTTTGTTTTGTCATGTGAACCCTGTAAATAAAACGCTTATAAGCCTTTCTATCTTATATGTGCATGGAAGTATACTGCACCTTTTCTAAAAGAAAAGCTGCACCAAAGAAATAATATTTCTTTTGGCTGCAAGCTACTTTTCTTCTAAAGAAAGGGAGCTTATGGAGGTAGAACATCATGAACGGACAATATGGAGGACAGCCAATATTTATTCTGCCGGAAGGCACGCTCAGGACTACTGGGCGCGACGCGCAGTCGCAGAACATAGCTGCGGCAAAAGCAGTGGCAGACCAGGTACGCACCACTCTTGGACCGAAAGGCATGGACAAGATGCTCGTGGACAGCATAGGCGACGTCACAATCACGAACGACGGCGCAACGATACTCAAGGAGATGGAGATAGAGCATCCTGCTGCAAAGATGATAGTTGAGGTTGCAAAGACCCAGGAAGACGAGGTCGGCGACGGCACAACGACTGCTGTAGTCCTTACTGGAGAACTATTGAAAAAGTCAGAACTGCTTCTTGAACAGGACATTCATCCTACTATGATAATACGCGGCTATCGTCTGGCTAAAAACAAGGCGCTTGAGATAGTCACGAAGCTCGGGGAAGATGTGACAATAAACGACACGGACATGCTTGAAAAGATAGCCATGACTGCCATGACAGGCAAGGGCAGCGAGGCTGCAAGAGAGCCGCTGGCAAAGCTGGCCGTCCAGGCTGTCAAAACTGTGGCGGAAATTCGCAATGGAAAATCGGTCATCGACAAGAGCGACGTCAAGATAGAGAAGAAACAGGGCGGATCTATAGATGACACAGAACTCATCAGAGGCATAGTCATTGACAAGGAGATCGTTCATTCGAACATGCCAAAGCGTGTGCAGAACGCAAAAATCCTGTTGCTGGACGCGGCCTTGGAAGTGAAAGAAACAGAAACCAGCGCGGAAATCAGGATAACGGATCCGCACCAGCTCCAGGCATTCATAGAGCAGGAATCCAGGATGCTCAAGGACATGGTCAAGAAGGTCGTGGACAGCGGCTGCAACGTTGTCTTCTGCCAGAAAGGGATTGATGATCTGGCACAGCACTATCTGGGCAAGAATGGCATAGCTGCCGCAAGGCGAGTAAAGAAGAGCGATATAGAAAAGCTCGCAAAAGCCACCGGAGCCAACATAGTTTCGAGCATAGACGAGCTGACAAAAGAGGATATAGGCTTCGCAGGGCTCGTGGAGGAGCTGAAGATGGCAGGCGAAGAGATGATTTTCGTCCGCGACTGCAAGGACCCGAAGGCCGTTTCAATACTGGTAAGAGGCGGAACTGAGCATGTCGTGGATGAGGCGCAGCGGGCCATGGACGATGCAGTTCTGGGCATAATAAGCGCAGTCGAAGTCGGCAAATTTGTCGCCGGCGGCGGGGCTGTTGAAATAGAGCTTGCAAGAAAATTGCGTGAATACTCGGATACAGTCGGCGGCAGGGAGCAGTTGGCTATCAATTCGTTTGCCGAGGCAATCGAGATAATCCCCCGCACCCTTGCGGAATCAACGGGAAAGGACGCAATTGACTTGCTTGTTAACCTAAGGACGATGCATGAAAAGGGAGAGACGACTTTCGGCATCGACGTCATGAGAGGGGAGCTCGCAGACATGAAGGCTCTTGGCGTAATCGAGCCGCTGAAGATAAAGACACAAGCCATCAAGTCCGCCAGTGAAGCGACAGAAATGATCCTCCGCATAGACGACGTAATCAAGTCGAGGGCCCCGTCAGGCCCGCCGGGTGGAATGCCTCCGGGCGGAATGGGCGGCATGGAAGATTATGGGGACTAGATACCGAGGAAGGATACATGGTTAAGCTTGCGTTCATCTGCATAAAGCTTATCCTGGCAGATTTGAAAAACAAAGACCTGATAAGTTGATTTTTCTATTTTTGCTTATTCGAAACTTTTTATACCCCCTCTCCACATAAAGTAAATATGCCAATGGAAGAGGAAGAATACGAGCTTGTGCCGGTCGGTCCGCTCAGACGTATCGAGAAGCGCATGGAGAAGATAGAGAAGGGCGGAACAAGCAGCGAGATGGTCAAGGAGCTTATTGATGTAGTGAGGACAAACCAAAAGATAATAGACGAGGTTGTCAAGATAAACAGTGAGATGATAAGCAAGGTTTCCGACCTGAACGCAAAAGTAAGCGAGCTCACAGAAAAGATGAGCGACTTCCTGGAAAGGGTGGAAACAGGTAACGAGACTGAGAGCGTTGCTCCTGTTGAGCAAAAGAACCCGGAAACGGACCTGCGAATAGAGAAGCTGGAAAAGCGAATAAATTCGCTGCTCTTATCTACGATTAAGGCGAAGCAGCTGCGACCGCCGATGCCTGTCCAGAGAAGACCTCTGCCGGCGTAAGCAAACTCCAAACATTTTCTTGCGGTTTTTTCACATATTACGTTTAAATTACCCTTTCACCAAATAGTTTCTATGAGATTCAGCAAGGGTCAGCAGGAGGCGTTATCTGCCGTACTGATTTCGGGCATACTCATCGGCGTAGTCGGCTCTGTCTATTTCTGGGGCGTGCCGCTGATACAGAAGAACAAAGACATCTCGCTGCTTGAAACCTCAGAAAGTTTCATGAGGCAGCTTGACGAGAAGATCAGGTCAGTGGCAAACAATGGCGGCAGGGACCAGATAGTCATCCCAGTCCCTGGAATATTAAGCTTTGACGGGGCGGAAGTGAAGCTGACAATAGAGACACAGGGGACGATATATGCAACGGACGCGGAGATTCCGCTGGGCAGGAACACCCTGGAGCAGAGCGGCGGGGGAACATGGGGTATCGACGACCCAGTCATCTTCAACGTGAAAAGCGTAAAGATGGGGGAGAACAACTACAGGAACGAATACACGCTCATCTATATTGAGTTGAGGAACGAGGACTCATTGAGGGACTTCAAGATCGGGCTTACGGGTCCCAGCACCTCAGGCGGCCAGGACAATACGATAATAATGGAGAGCCAGGGAGACACGACAGCCGAATCTGCAAGGACCTTAATAACTAGCAACGTGAAAATTTCCGTCATATAGAACAAATTATATTTCTGGCTCGCCGCCCGCTTTTCTTTAATCCAAAAATCTAGCTTCTTAGAAATGCTCAATGAAAACCAGCAGGGAGGGTATTGTGCTTTCACAATACCCTCTAGTTACTAACCCTATTGTGGATACACAATAGGGTTCCTGCTGGTTTTCTCATAGGCTTTCTAAGAAGCTAAAAATCTTAATATCCCGCCATGAAGAAACAATGAAATATGAAGGGACAGTACAGGATAATAAGCGAGATCATACTTTTCGGCGTCGGAATCCTCATCACCAGCTATGTCATAATAAATTTCAACAACCTGCAAAGCGCCGTGAAGGAAATAACCCTGGACGACCAGATGAACAGCGTCGCGGATGTCGTGTCCGCGGCTGTGATCAAGGTCGCAAGCGCCGACAACGCATCAATAAGGCTTGTCATACCCGACAAGATATCAGACAGCATCTACAGGATCGCAATAAGGGACGCCGACGGCGGCAAGCTCGTCATAAGCAAGCTTGACGGAACAGCATCCGTCGAGAGAAAACTCTTTAATATAAACTACGACAATACAATTAGCAGCAACAACGTAATCAACAACAGCGAAGTAGTGAGCAGCGCCCAGTTCATAGAGATTGTCAAGAACGAGAAGATTACGATTCTAAGGCGGTAGTCATGGAGAAAAAACTTTTTTTCAAGGTAAAGGGCGGCCGGGGCTTTGCCGTGAAGCCAAGACAGGAGGAGGCCGTAAAGACGGGGCTTATCGAGTCATCAGCTGCCTTGGTGCCTGCCGCACCTATTCAGATGCAATCATTTCATCAGTTTTCGCCCCGCGTGTACTCCGTTGAAGGTGTGGCAGTGCCGGACATAAAAAGCGAGAAGATACCAGTAATAGATACGGAAGAGATTCAGCGCACCAACATAAAATATCCGCTTATACCATCGAATCCCGCGAAAGGCGAGAGGATTTTTGCCTACGCACACATATACTTCGACAGGCGCTCGGGCGAGCTTGTCTATGACGTGATCGAGCCGCCTGTATCAGACCAGCAGCTGCTCAATTCCATAAAGGAATACATAGAGGAGAAGCTGGACATCAACTTCAGCCAGATCAGGAAGGGCGACGCAATAAGCTATCTTAATGTCGTCTTCTCGAAAGCATTGTCGTACTTTAATACAAAGCTTGACAAGGAAGCAACTGATATACTGAGATATTACGTTGTGCGGGATTTCATAGGGTTGGAGAAGATAGAGCCGCTCATGCAGGATAAGTACATAGAGGACATCTCATGCGACGGAGCGAACATACCCATCTTCGTTTACCACAGGCTCCCGCAATTCGGATCTGTAAAAACATCCATAACGTTCAACAACAGAGATTTGCTGGACTCTTTCGTGAACAAGCTCTCCGAGCGGTGTGGGCGGACGATATCCGTGGCAAAACCTCTTCTTGATGGAACTCTGCCAAACGGTTCGAGGCTGCAGGCCACATTGGGCAGTGACATTGCCCGCAACGGGTCCAACTTCACCATCAGAATGTTCTCAGACAAGCCCATGACGCCTGTGGACCTGATAAAATCAGGAACATGCGACCTCAAAATGATGGCATATTTCTGGCTCCTGATAGAGCACGGATCGTCTGTTTTGATATCCGGCGGCACGGCTTCCGGCAAGACATCATTGCTGAATGTGCTCTCGCTTTTCATAAAACCTCAGATGAAGATCATAAGCATCGAGGATACCTCTGAGATAAGGCTTCCGCACATGCACTGGGTGCCGGAAGTCGCAAGAACTCCCATATCCGAGGAGGGCAAGGTGGATATGTTTGAGCTGCTGAGAGAGTCGCTAAGGCAGCGCCCTGACTACATAATAGTGGGGGAAGTAAGGGGCAAGGAAGCGTACGTGTTGTTCCAGCAAATGGCTGTCGGTCATCCGGGTCTTTCGACCATACACGCCGAGAACTTCTCAAAGCTCTTCGACAGGATGACCTCGCCGCCCATCAGCCTCCCTCCAAATCTCATGGAAAACCTCGACCTGATACTTTTCATGAAGCGCGTCAAGCAGGGAAGAAAATACAACAGGCGAATTTTTTCTGCCGTAGAGGTCGCCGGTTTCGACAGCGATGCAAAAATGCCGATAACCAACGAGGTGTTCGGATGGGATGCCAAGAGCGACGAATTCAAGACGCTGAAAAAGAGCTCGCTCCTCAAGAAGATATCTGACATGACAGGTCTGACGGACGAACAGATAGCAAAAGAACTGGAGCGGAGGGCTAAGGTGATAAAATGGCTCGTCAGCAAGGACATAACCGACTACAGGAAGATAGCCTCCGTCATCAGCATGTTTTATCTTTCTCCTGATTTTCTCATGGGCCGGATTGAGGGAGAAGTATAGAAGACACGAATTTTTGCGGATTCACTCCCAATGACATCTGATGTGCGTGCCGTTCCGCCTTGTGAATCTTCAATTCTTGCCTGTATTCTCGCATCTGCGGTCTTTAGACCGCAGCATTCAATGCATTATAGGATAAAACCTTAATATTCCCCCGTGCGCAAATCATTATTGGTGCTGTAAATGAGCTATGCTGAAGTATCCTACAGGCTTTTCGGCGGTCTGGTAAAATACGCCAAGCCTTATTTTCTGGACATAAAGGAAGAGCTTCGCCAGGCCAACATCAGCTACACGCTCGAGGAATATCTTTCGATAGCGCTCCTCACGACCGCAGTCACGTTCATCATGGAGGCGATGATGCTCTCGTTCATATTCGGCCTTCTTGTCTCCCCGATAATAGCCGTAATACTGGCATTGACGCTTTCGATGACGATATCAGGCATACTGTTCTTCCTGTTCTACTCGTACCCGACAACCGCCTCGAAAAGCAGGGGGACCAAGATAAAGAAGATACTGCCATTCTCCGTTTCCTATATGGCGACGATAGCGAAGTCGAATGTCCCTCCCATAACCATATTCAAGACACTGAGCGAGTTCAAGGAGTATGGCGAGCTCAGCAAGGAGGCTGAAAACATAGTGAGGGATGTGGAGTTGTTCGGCATGACAACTTCGGCAGCCATAAAGAAGCAGGCAAAGATAACACCGTCGAAAGAATTCAGGGATCTCCTCTTCGGCATAAATACAATGATAACAAGCGGCGGCAACCTCGGGTCGTATCTCAAGGACAGAAGCAATGAGCTGATGGGTGACTACAGAAGAAGGATAAGAAAATACTCTCAGGACCTCTCGCTTTATGTCGAAATGTACCTAACACTCATAATAACAGGCTCGATATTCTTCATAGTCCTCTCATCCATCATATCGACCATCTCCGCCGGTCTGGGCACGATCCTTGTCCAGACGTTCGTTGTATTCATCCTCCTGCCGCTGCTTTCCATAGGCTTCATAATACTCATCCGTGCCACGTCCCCGACAGGCTAGCATCACGCATAAATTACCCGGCTGAATTGTGTTTTTAATCCCAGCGCCCAATTATAATGATATGCTCTGATATAACCCACATCTAAAGATGTGGATTTCTATGAGCATAGCATCCAGAATGCATTGAGTTTCATCACACGACTAAAGTCGTGTGTTTTCAATGCATTCTCGGATAATAAGCGGGGTCGTCCAAAGCATGAAAAAAAGCTACAGAACAAAGGAGTCTAGGATCGGCAAAGAGCGCAAAATCCTGATAGTTTCTGTCGTCATTTTTCTGACGCTTGTTTCAGTCTCTGTCTATATAGGCAGCATTGCTCTGATCGCCAATATGCTCTTCCTTGGGATGCTCATAATAATCGTGCCATACAGCCTGTACAAATTCTTCCGCCTCAAAAAAATCAGGTCCTATGAGAATGACTTTCCTAATTTCCTGAGAGACATATCAGAAAGCCTGCGCGCGGGGCTTTCACTCATACAGGCGATACAGGCCACATCGAAATCCGACTACGGCGCGCTCACTGGTGAAATCAAAAAGATGAATAATCAGCTCAGCTGGAATATCACGCTGGATCGCGTGCTCAAAAATTTCGGGACCCGAATCCCAGACAGCAGGATAATAACCAGATCACTCATGATAATAGACCAGGCAAACAAGTCTGGCGGCAATATAGAAGACACGATGGATTCCCTTGCAAATCACATAGAGTCGATAAAGGAGGCGCAGCAGGAAAAATCCGTCCTGCTGAACCAGCAAGTCCTCATGATGTACGCAATCTTCTTCATTTTTGTCGGCATAACGATTGCTCTCATCAAGTTCCTCATTCCACTCCTGCAAACACAGTCCCAGACGGGTGGATTCGGCGTGCAGGGCTTCAATCCCAATCCCTGCTCGCTGTGCGGGAATAATCCGGACCTCGCCTGCATGGGTTGCAACACGTTCTCAACAATCTCACAGGCTTTCGAGCTTGGCGATCCAAGAGAGGCATCTTCATACTACAAGTCGCTGTTCCTGGCGATGATACTGATACAAGGCTTCTTTTCAGGACTAATAGCGGGCCAGATAGGCTCCGATTCAATAGCCGTGGGAATCAAACACAGCCTGATAATGCTCCTGAGCGGCTTCATAATTTTCATACTTCTGATAAAAACAGGAATAATATGACTCTATAACGGAAAAGATGCTTGTTGCGCTCAAGAGATGACAAAAACGGAGAATACCGAGGACGACGCCTCCTGCGTCGGTCTCCTTTGCGTCTTTTCAACTTGGAAAGAAAGGGGTTTATAATGAAGGGAATTGCCGAACTTGAATTTATCATCTCAGTTTTCGTCTTCATAACTACGATATCTTTCGTGACCTTTCTCATAATAAACAACATACCCATACTTCACAGCGCCTCGGTCTCGGACGGCCTGAAATCCAGAAGCTATCAATATTCTGAGCTGCTCCTGTTCGACGAGGGCGCGCCGATGAACTGGGAAAATGACCCGCAAAGCGCGGACCGCATCGGCTTGTCTAATGGCAGAAGATATTTTGCTGACAAAGACAAGATTGATGCAAGCCTCTGCTTCGATTACCAGCTTGCCAAGGAAAAGCTTGCCCTGCAAAAAGAGGATATAGTCATAGAGGTGTCTTATCTGGATGGAGCGGCAGTGAGCGGGTCCTCGGCAGCAATATGCAAGCCACCTGTCACCACGCAATTGAGGTCGCAGTTCCAGATCACAAGGTTCGGCGTTCTTCCGCTGCCGGCAGGCACATATGTTGTGAAGATCAAGGTAACAATCATAGGCGACTAAAGCAGAAAGAGAGGAATCTGTAATGAAAGGGTTCGCAAAAATTTTTGAGGCAATAGTTGCATCGATTGTTCTCTTAGCGTCGCTGACATTTTTCTTCACACCTAATGTTCAGAGGTCTGGATGGGACAGAGCCTCGCTGCAGATCCTTGTAGAAGACGCGCTGGAAAGCGCCTACTTGAACGGGACCCTTGAACGTTATGTCAAGACCGACAACACCACTCAGCTGAATATGTTATTTTCTGCTATGTTACCGAAGACCGTTGACTTTTCGATAGAGGTCAGTGGCATCCCTGGCAAAACAATTAACATAGTGTGTGTCGACTGTAATCAGGCTAACATGGATGACCTTTCTGCAATACTCGATCCGAGAGATTTCAGCTACAAGATGAAGAACACGAGCATACGTATCGAGCCGCTCGTTCTGGCAACGCAAAACATACCGGAAAGCACAAACATGCTCTTCTTTTTCGACAAAACAAAAATATCAGCATACCAAACAAAAATAAACGATTTCCTTAATGCCAGTGGAGGCGTGTTCCTTTTTGCAAATTTAGATGCTGGCGACGTCGGGAATACTTCTGTAGGCAACACGTTCGGCCTTGTGTGGGGTGATATCACAAACCTGCCCGGAAGATTTGGCAACGTATACGATGCAAGCTTGCCAGGGCATTTTGTCGCAAGATATTATGCAAATATATCAACCAGGCACCTTCAGGACGTACAGAGCGAAACATTCACAGCATTCTTGCCAACAGGTATAAGTGGCCAGAATGACCAGAGGAACGTCGTCAGGACTGATAATGACAGGGCATACGTTCGGACGAATGAGGTTGGACAGGGCAGGACCGTATGGTTCCAGGATTATGCAAGGTCTGACCATGACAACCAATTTACAAAACAGATTGACAATCTTACAAAAGCATCGATAATGTGGGCTAGCGGAGAGCGTTCAAAGCTTGACATGATCAAAAAGACACCGGCTCCAGTGAATTTCAAGTCGAGCATATTCGTGTACGACGGGGACAACTACATAATCGAACTGACCATATGGAGGATATTTTTCTGAATATTTCTGATAAATTTAATCGGTGCGGAATAGAATCAATGGATCCTCATAAGTTGCAAAGGCGTCAAGAACAAGGTCTGTAGGATATCGCCTTTTTAGTTCTATTCTTTCAACTCCAGGATGTCTTTCATTCAGGGTAGATTTACCGGCAGCTCTTACTGCTTCAGCACTATAAGGTGTCATAATAGCACTGGAAGAACCCTGTCTACTGAGAGATACTATTGGGACAGATTTTCCGGAAGTGGACGTAAAGCTAGTTAATCTGCCTATTGCGTGTTCATAATGCTGTTTGAATTTTCCAAGAGCCCCATCTTTTATTCTTGCCTGCAATATTCCTGTCGGCTCGTCATATGTTTTTAACCTTATGGCACTTCTGTCTTCTCCTGTAGTTTCCAGCATGAGTGGAAGTTCGTTCTGCCTGAAATAGACAGTGACTCTTCCGCTTTTCACGCTTCCTATTCTGAAATTATATTCTTTTTGGGATTCAACATATAACTGCCTTAATTGCCGCGAATGCTTCACAAGCATAGCCAATTCTTCGGGTAGTATACACTGTTTCCCATCTGTGAGTGCAAAGTCTGGGTCATCATGAACCTCTATTAAAAGTGCGTCAGCGCCAGCCGAAACTGAGGCCAAGGCGGCTTGATAAACCATATCTCTCCTGCCGGTGGCATGGCTGGGATCAAATGCAACAGGCAGTTTGGAATGCCTCTGTGCATAAGCAACAGCTGTGATGTCACCCAAGTTTCTGAATTCCGGGTCTATGGTGGCAACCCCTCTTTCGCATAAAATAACGTTTGAATTACCGAAGTGAGTTATGTGACCTGCAGCTCCAAGCCACTCTTTTACTGTGCTCCCTTTCCCTCTCTTTAACAGTACAGGGACCTGTAGTTTTCCCAATTCATCCAGAAGGCTATAATTTTGTGCATTTCGTGTTCCGACCTGATAAATATCGACGCCGTGTTCTTGGAACATTGATATATGCCCTGTTGACATTATCTCGGTAACTATCGGAAGCCCGTATATTTCTTTTGCCTCGGCAAGGTATCTCAAACCTTCTTCTTTCAGTCCGTCAAATTCTCCAGGATTTGTCCTTGGCTTGAATGCCCCGCTGCGATACGCATCCGCTCCACCTTCCTTTGCAGCGTGCATCATTTCCATTGTATGCAATCTGCTTTCGGTAGAACAAGGCCCAGCCATAACTACAAGTTCAGGGCCACCAATGTCCAACTTACCTGCGTATACTCGCCCGGACATAATGAACGTATTAAATTAAAGGATTTAAGACTGATCCAAAATTACGTTTGCATGACGGCAATTCAAATTATTTCCTGCTGCATGCCTTGTTCTTTAATAGCTTAGTGCTGTTACTAATTTCATGTTTTGCATAAAATGCGGACGTCCTGCGAGTATAGGCAATTTTTGCAGCGAGCATTTCCTGGAGTCCCGAATACTCTTCACGCTGAAGGATTTCTCTTATATCTACTGCAAGCTTTGCGGAATAAACGAGGCTGCACTAAGGGAGAAGATAGAGCAGTCAATAAAAACCGGCAATACCATCATCAGCAGGAAAGTCTTCCTAAAGACTGTCGGCAACAAAGTCCACGTGACCATGACCGCCGAGGGGAAGATAGAGGGAGTAAAGAAGACAGAGACCCACAAGTCCCTGGTCATACTTCGCCAGCAGATGTGCGACATGCACGTCAAGCTCTCCGGAGGCTACTACGAGGCGATGATACAGGTGCGGGGGCCCGAGAAAGATGCAATACTGAGGAAGGTAAGGCAGGCCATACCTGAAAAAGCTGTAAGCAGCGTAGAGGAGATAAAGGAAGGCTACAACGTGAAGATATTGAGAAAGTCAAACGCCGCGGCTGCTGCAAAAGCCCTGAGGGAGAGATTCTCGGTCAAGGAGTCGTATAAGGTCGGCGGGAGCAAGAAAGGCCAGATGGTCTACAGGAACTATTACGCAGTGAGATGACATGCGAATCAAAACACTGGATGAACTTGTCGGATTTTATGTCAAGCTTGGATATGTTGGATTCAAGTTAAAATCCGTAATAGAAAAAGACAAGCGATACGCCCAGCTTCTCAAGAAAAGAAAAGATTATCTCACAAAAATCGGAGTAAGTAGTAGCGAGCAGAAAAAATACGTGTTGCTCACAGGCAAGGACATAGAAATCCTTAGAAGATGCAACAGGCTTGAAAAAAACGCAGGACAGGATGCCGACATAATTAAGCTTATTAAGTCTCAGTTGGAAGAGGATTGGAGAAGGCCTCTGCTGAAAAAGCTGAAGGCCTTAGGGAAGAAATGCAGGTAGAGTTTCATGTATCATCGGCCAGACGAGCCAGTAAGAGTGAAAATGCCGAGGCAAGGCGAAATTCTCGGGATAGTCGAAGCCATGCTCGGCTCGAACAAGCTGCGCGTGAGGTGCCAGGATGACAAGATAAGGCTGTGCCGCATACCCGGAAAGCTCAGGAAGAGCATGTGGATAAAGGAGAACGATGTTGTTCTCGTAAAGCCGTGGGACATTCAGAAAGAGACGCATGGCGATATTGTGGTAAGATATACCCAGACGCAGGTTTCGGTGCTTAGAAGGAAAAACATACTAAAGATGGAATATTGAGAACTTTGATAACCCTATAATTTATCAAAGTTCATAATAAGGACTTTGAACAAAAATATATATTTATTATTCAAAGCCCTCTATTGAACTACTTCTCCGTACTGAAGCAGAATGAACGAATCACTCTTTATATGTTCAAATTTCACCTATATTTATGATAAAAAATATCAAGATACCGGAGGAGCGGCTTCCTGTGCTGATCGGGAAAAATGGAATGACAAAAAGGTCCATACAAAGAAAGACAAAAACGAAAATCGACGCAAGCGAAGAAGAAGTAATAATAGAAGGCGAATCCATCGGCGTCCTGGACGCGGAGAGTATAATAAAAGCCATCGGGCGCGGCTTCTCTCCCGTGCATGCGGAGCTGCTGCTGGACGAGGACAATACATTCCTGATAATAGAGCTTCCCAAGGGTGAAAAGACATTGAAAAGATTGAAATCAAGGCTGATAGGTACCAGAGGCAAGTCGCGGCGCAATATAGAGAGGCTCACAGGCACCTATATTTCCGTTTACGGCAAGACTGTTTCGGTGATTGGCAAATACAGCAATGTCAACATGGCCGAGCAGGCTGTACAGAAGATTATAAAAGGTATACCACACAGATTTGTATACGAATTTCTGGAGGCACGGCAGGATGAGCGAGCATAAAAAAGCGGAAGACTTCGCGAAGGAGCAGAAGGAAATCAGCGTGAGCGAATTCTTTGAGAAAAACAAGCACCTTCTTGGATTTGACAACCCTACAAAGTCGCTGCTCATGGCAGTGAAGGAAGCTGTTGACAATTCTCTGGATGCCGCAGAGGAAGCAGGAATTCTTCCGGACATAACAGTCAAGATAAAGCAGGTGGACGAGAACACTTACATAGTTTCCGTGGCAGACAACGGACCGGGAATCGTCAGGGAGAACGTTCCCCGCGTATTCGGAAAGCTTCTGTATGGGAGCAAGTTCCACAGGCTGCTTCAGGGCAGAGGCCAGCAAGGCATCGGCATAAGCAGCGTGACACTCTATGCCCAGCTCACCACAGGGGTGCCGACAAAAGTCTGGTCGAAGGTGGAGAGCAAGAAAAAGACTTACTATTGTGAATTGCACCTGAATACTGCAAAGAACGAGCCCGACGTAATCAAGGAAGAGGAAATAGACAAGGAGGTCGTTGGTGAGCATGGCGTCAAGGTCGAGATGGAGATACACGGGCGTTACAGAAAAACCGTAGAGGATTACCTAAAGCAGACTTCTATCTCAAATCCGTTTGCCAAAATCGCATACACGTCTCCGGATGGAACGAAAACGGTTTTCCCGCGCTCACTCAATGATCTGCCAAAACCTCCTAAGAGGATGAAACCGCATCCGCACGGCATGGAATTCGGAATTCTGCAACGCCTGCTCCAGAACACAAGCTCGCGTACACTGCTCTCTTTCCTGACGAACGAATTCTCTTCTGTAGGCAGTCAGAGCGGAAAGGAAATATGCAAACTGGCAAAAATTCCGGAAGATACAAAGCCGCAGGAACTTGACAGGATTGCGATAGAAAAGCTCATTAAGGGAATGCAGACTGCAAAGATCCAGAGGCCCCCGACGGACTGCTTGTCACCCATCGGTTCAGCGGAACTTGAGAAAAGCCTGAAGAAAGAATACCCGAACGCGGAATTCGTGACCTCAATAACAAGAGATCCTGAAGTTTACAGGGGGTTCCCGTTCCTCATAGAGGTCGGGATTGTTTATGGTTTGGGCGATGAAGTGCAAGCAAAAAGAAAAAAGGAAAACGATGATGACAAAAAGGAAGACGTGATAGAATTGATAAGATTCGCGAACCGGGTGCCACTGCTCTACCAGCAGAGCGCCTGCGCGCTGACAGAGGCGGTCAAGGATGTGGACTGGAGGCGCTACAATCTCTCGCAATCAGGCAGCAACCTTCCGTCGGGTCCTATGAAGCTGGTGATACACATCTGCTCCGTCTGGGTCCCGTTCATGTCCGAAAGCAAGGAGGCCGTTGCTGCATACCCGGAGATAATAAAAGAAGCGAAGCTTGCAATACAGGACGCTGGCCGCAAGCTCTCATCGTACCTGAGCGGAAAGCGCCGCGCGGGAGAGCAAAAACGCAGGATGCAGATGTTCGACCGCTACGCCGGCGAGGTGTCCGACGCACTGGCAATACTGACAGGAAAGAACGACAAGGAAATAGAAAAGAAGCTCAGGGCACTCGTAGAGAGCAGGGTGCACATCAAAGAAGAGTTTGTTGACGAATCCGTAGAAATGTCGGATGCCAAGAAAGGGATAAAATCTGAAAAGAAACCATAAAAGAAAACAAATGAAGTGATAATAATGGCAAAAGAAGTCAAGAAAGAGCTGCAAAAACTCGGGGACAAGCTGCTACAGGACATAGAAAAGAAGGAAAACCCGAGCATAGAAATACCTATACGGGCATTATCCAACGTTGTCTTCGACAAGAAACTGGGTCAGCTTACCCTGGGGGACAAGACTGCGAAAAGATATTACTTCAACGTGGCGCACGCAAAGAAATTCATGCAGACCGCGATGGTTGCTTCATTCTCAAAGCAGCTGATAGACCAGAACATACATGCGAGCATCAGAGACATGTTCTACAACCTGAAGCGCACGCTCCCCGACAGCAATGAAAACACTTTTGACGAGCAAAGCGAGTCGGACCCGATAATAGTCGACCTGGAAGTCGCAATAGACGTGCTTCGCGAGCAACTCCATCTAACAACGGACAGAAAGGGGATAGTCGCCGGCAATGTCATCATCCAGGACAGGGGTGACAATATAGACTGGTCAAAGCTTGGCAGCGGCGGATGGTCTATCCCGAGTACGGTGGATGAAATCACGTTCAAGAAAGTCGATGCGGAATTTGTCCTGGTCGTAGAGAAGAACGCAGGATTTGAGCGCCTGCATGAGGACAAGTTCTGGCAGAAGCACAAATGCATACTCGTCGGAACCGGAGGCCAGCCATCCCGCGGCACAAGACTTCTGATACAGAGGCTGAATCAGGAGCACAAGCTGCCTGTTTACGTATTTTGCGACGCGGATGCATACGGCGCATATATTTATTCCGTAATAAAATCCGGCTCCATCAGCCTTGCGCATGTCTCCGACCGCATCTCAACGCCAAGCGCGAAATTCATCGGCTTGACCATAAGCGATGTGTACGAGTATGACCTGAAGAAGGCAACCATAAAGGCGAAAGACGTCGACATAAAGCGCGCGAAGGAGATGCTGAATTATGAATGGTTCAAGAAGAACCCGAGATGGCAGAAAGAGCTGAACCTCATGATAGAAAAGGGCATAAAAGCGGAAATAGAGGCTCTCTCCCACAAGGGCCTGAAGTTCATGTCGGAAACCTACCTGCCGGACAAGCTGAAGAAGAAAGATTTCCTAGACTAGGCTTTAATCATCTTTACCTTACCGTTCTTAACAAAAGCCGCACCGCCTTCTCTTATTTTCACGTATTTGTATCCGGTCTTTTTCAAGTCTTCCATAACTTTTGTATATGGCTTGGAGTATTTCTTATTTCCGAAATGAGGCAAAGGTACAAAACCAACAAGATTAAGTCCCTTGAATGACTTGAGCTTTGCTTTGGAAGGGTCGTCCAGAAATCTTATGGAACGTATATTAGTACCTGCAACAGCCGCTCCTGCGCTCGAGCCGACATAAATCTTGCCTCCTCTAAGAAGTTTCTTAATAATCTTATCGAAACCAGATTCCCTCATTTTCTGCAAGAGGTAGAATGTATTTCCGCCAGCAACATAAATTATGTCAAATTCGTTGAGTTTTTTTAACAAATTACTCTTTTTCATCCCTTTCAGGTCAACTGTGACCAACCTAAATCCTTTCTTTGTCAGAATTTTTCTATCTGCCCTGATCCACCACTTATCTTTGTAAGGGTCAGCTGCTGTCGGTATAAAGGCGAGCTTCAGTTTCGTCTTTGACTTTTGAATTGCTTTATCTACCAAACTAGAAGCATCAGAAGCCAGCAAGATATCGGTCATAATCCTAACATGACGATTTCCTTTTAAATATTCCGCAAAAAGTTATTAGAGTCATGCCCTGGTAGCTCAGCAGGTAAGAAGCTAGGCTTCTCTATAAAGAGCGCTTGAGATTTTAGGAATCGGCGAAGCTGTTAACCAAGAGGTCCGCGGTTCGAGCCCGCGCCGGGGCGCCGGGAAGGTAGCTCAGCTCGGGAGAGCACATAGTGTGAGGAAAACCTCATATTAGCTTAAACGGCTGAAGTTTAGGCAGGAACCGTACTGTAAAACACTGGTTTTATAGGTTTAAGCTGTCGAGGGTTCAAATCCCTCTCTTCCCACTGCAATTTCAACTTTCCTTATATGTTTAGGATTATGAAATCCAATTTTTCCCATCCAGTTCTTTGCGTTTTTTCTTCCATTGATATAAATTCTACTTCCTTTAGAAGAGAAACCTCGATTGTCATTAACGATGGTGTCATATTCTGTATACATTGAGAACCCCATTTCTTTTAGAATTAATTCTAATTGTTCAACAAGTTTACGACTCTTCTGTTTTACTGAAATTACAGGATAATTATGTCCTTGTTTTTTTAATGACACGGAACCATCAGTGTCGAAAAGTCCTCGAATGAATGGAATTATGAATTTTTTATTTTTGAGAATAAATTTGGGTATTTCTATGTTATCTTTTGGTCCAATATTGAATCCTATATCTTTTAGGAAATAAAATAATCCTTTTGATCTTGTTATAATTCGGATTGTATTTTGACCCTTCAGCTTTACGGGTTTTAATTTTATATTGAATACCCTGAAAATTAAAGGCACTATAAAATTATCTATATACTCTTTGTCGTCAGTAAAGGAGCACGTTATAGAAATAGAGTATTCTGATGCCGTGCCGCCTTTAAACCGGTATTTGTTAATGCTTCCGTCACCTGTCATAATGCCTAAAAATTCTGCAAGTTCTTCAGATAAAACTACAGGCAATTGTAGACCTTTTCTTTTATCTCCGTAAGTAATGATTGATTTCATGTGATCACTTATGGACTTCAATACTCTATACTATAGAGTTCTAAACTATATAAAGATTTGTGTTCTTCTAGATAAATATGCCGAAGAAAAGGGGGTTTGGTCCGGATAAATACAAAATAGAAATACTCAATGTTCTTAGGAAATACCCATTCATGTCTACGTCAGAAATTTGCGATAATCTCAATATGGGTTATGAGACTGGGTTGAAGTATATTGAGCAGTTATCAAAAGAAGGTAAAATAAAGCACCGTAAAATAGGAAACCGGCAATTTTGGTACATCTAGTATTTCTCATCTTTTTATAAAAGCCGGGAAAATATACTACACATGGGTTACAGCTATGCACCCCAAAGCAGCGGAGGCTTGCAACTCGGGAAACGAGGCAAGCACCTCGCGATAGCCGCCGTAATAATCCTCTTTGTCGGGACATTCTATTTTGTTGGCAATACAATGACAGGCTATGTCACTTACAGCGAGAGCCTTGAACAGCAATTAAATGAGACGCATAACAAGTTTCTCGACATGAAGGCACAATACGAAACCTGTGATGCATACCTGGGAAATGCGAACAGCAACATAGCGTCGCTGAACACCAGCCTGAATGCGTGCAGCACAGACATGTTTTCGCAAAAGCTGGCAGTGACTAGCTGCAATAATGAGAAAGAACGGCTAGGCAGGGAAAAATCAGACCTGTCGAATTCCCTTTCATCCTGCAGGAGCGAACAGGTTTCATCCACAGAATCCTACAAGCAACTGGCACGCAATTCGGTCAAGGCCATATGCTGCAGCTTCGGGGATGTGCAAAGCGGCTCTGTGCGCAACTGGAACATCACCAACAACAGTATAGTATGCACTGGCAATTACACCATCAACTGCACCACCGGGGAATCGAACTATTGAAGTTGGCTGGCTTTTTAAAGTTAAGTTAAAAACAGATAAAAGAAGTGGACAAAGGGCACCAGACTGTCGACTAGGCGCTGAAAGCGTCATGTTTGTTTGATGCTCGTCTGACTTACATAATTCAAAATGGTTCAGATCAGTCGACTTCTGTGATTTTTATGCCAAAAAAACACAAGCAAAATCAAGACCAAAAAATAGAACAATCAGAGGACTTCGAGAGGAGGGAATATGTCGAGCCTGAGCCAGTAAAAGTCGTAGTTGACACGCTCCTTGCAGAAGACAAGGTAATCGCTGTCGAGAATCGTGAGCATATCTATGAACCGGGCTATTACGGCAAGGATCTTGGCGAGAGGCTCGAGCTGGCTTTGGTCGAAGCGGTCCTGCTGCTCAAGCGCGGCAGGATAAAGGTGTCCTCCCTGGGAAAACAGCTGTCATTCAAGGAACTTTACGACCATGCATGCTCCATGGACAAGAGATTCCCTCATAAATACAGGGTATATGAAGACCTGCGTGAGAGAGGGCTGCTGGTAAGGACGGGCTTCAAATTCGGCTGCGATTTTCGCGTATATGAAAGAGGGGTACAACTGAAGAAAGGGCCAAAATCGGCAAAGGAACACACGAAATGGATAGTCTTCTCGGTGCCAGAGGACTTCACTATGTCTTTCGCCGAGCTTTCGAGAAGTGTAAGGTTGGCGCACAACATACGTGCCCGCATGCTCTGGGCTGTTGTTGACAACGAGGCTGATGTGACTTTTTATCAGATCACTCGCCACAAACCGTAGGTGATTAGATGAACGTAAGAGAACTCATGACAAAAAATATTGTTTCTGCAAGGCCTGACGAGCATATCAGCCAGGCACTGGGTAAGATGGAAAAGCACAGGCTACATCAGCTGTTGGTCATGACCGACAGCAGGCTCTACGGTATGCTTGAGCTCAAAAAAATAGTTTCCAAGAACATGGACATATCCTCTGCAAAGGTAGAAAATTTCGCGACAAACGTCCCTAACATCGATGCGAATGCAAGCGTGGAAAGCGCCACCCAGCTGCTTCTCAGCAGTGCATTAAGGGCGGTACCGGTCACGGATGGCGGAGATGTAGTTGGGATTATTTCGGAATCAGACATCATGAAAGTGGCGAAGCAATTCGTCAAGCCACTGAACGAGCCTGTTGACCGGATTGCCAGCGAGGCAGAGCATATCACGAAGGACGGAAACTACGGCCAGATCAAAAGGCTCATATTTGACAGAAATGTGTCGCGCGTCCCGATAGTGGACGATGGGAAAGTCGTCGGAATAGTAAGTACGCTTGAGATGATCAGGATGCTCAGGGGGAAGGAAACTATGGAAGTCAGGGGCGGAACGCAGGAAAAAGCCGCCAGGGAAAAGATTAGGATGGAGGAGACGCCCGCAACTGCAATGATGAGAAATGCGATAATAGTGCCGGGAAGCAAGGCCATAACAGACGTTATAGACCTTCTGAGGACGAATGAGGAAGTAATAATTTCTGGTGAAGGAATTAAGATAGTAACGCACAGGGACATCCTGGAGCTGTTCCCACAGGCGAAGCAAAATGGCGTTCACGTACAGATAACAGGAATGCAGGACGAATCGATTGATTTCAAGGCTAAGATGGACACAACCGTCACTGATTTCGTAAAGAAAATCTCCAGGATGGTAAATAGAATGGAATATCTAGTTGTTCACATCGAAAAAATGCATAAACAAAGCCCGAAAGAAAAATACTCGATACGCGCCAGGTTCAAGTCGCCTGAAGGCTTTTTTGTAGCTCACGCATGGGGATGGAAACCGATCGATGTTATTCAAGAAGTGTTCGGTAATCTCGAAAGAGAAGTACTAAACAAGCATGGCAAAATCAGGTCAGATGTAAAGAAAAGCCGTGCAATGAGAAAAGCCCGGTAATCTTTCCAAGATAAAAGAGGAAAATAAAAAATTCCTAATTTAAATATCTCTTCCTTTCACTGTGCTGCGTCTGTTCGCTTTTGCGCGTTCCACTGCTCGGTCAACAAGGCGCATTACTTCCCTGCTGAGGGCGTCTGCAGCATCTCCGCCAAGATTCACTTTCTTCTTCTTCGCGTATTCACGAACCTTGCTCTTTACAACAAGCATCTCAACTTTTGCCATTTTTTCTACCTCCTATATTTCTATTCAATAATCAGCTTTAAAATCATTTTATGGGCGTTCCGAGGCTTTCAATAGCCGTGCCTGACAGGAATTTTCCGAGGATTTCCGGCAGCTCCGCGATTACCACGCGCACCTGCTGCATCGAATCTCTGTCGCGTATGGTCACTGTCCTGTCTTCGAGAGTTTTGTGATCGACAGTTATCGAAGCAGGCACGCCTATCTCATCCATTCTCCTGTAACGGCGCCCGATGCTTCCCGAGTTGTCATAGAAAACAGAGAAGCCTGCGTCCCTCAGGAATGCTTTTAGCTCTTCTGACTTTTCATCCAGGCCGTCCTTGCTGACCAAAGGAAACAGACCACAATCGAATGGTGATAAGTTCCTAGGAAATGCAAACGTACTCCTCTCCCTGTCTTCCCTATAACACAACTCCAAAAGGGCGTATATATTCCTGTCAACGCCGAAACTTAGCTCAAGGACATGGGGCACAAACTTTTTACCGCCGACGAAAACAGACATATCCTGTTTCGAAAATTTCTGATGCGCTCCCAAATCGTGATCTGTTCTGTAATGAACTCCTCCTACTTCCAAGAAACCCCCAATGCTTTCAAGCTTGACTTCTATGTCCCAGTGGTATTTGTTATAGAAAGCCTTCTCTTCGTCCGACAGTTCCTTAAAACGAAATGCCTCTCTGGGTATTTTCATCACGTTCAAGAAGAACTGCTGGACTCTGGCCATATGATAAACATAGAATTGAGGCACATGCCTGGTCATCTCCTCGCAGGTAATTTCCATTGCCTGCGGCCGGTTTTTGACCGGCATTGCAAGCAATCTGTAGTCCTTCACGCTTTCGAATTTTGGATGTTCTTCTATTTTGTCCGGGTCGAAAAATATCTGGAGCTCTGCCTGGGTGAATTCTCTCATGCGTGTAATCAGCTGCCTCGGGCTTATCTCATTTCTGAATGCCTTGCCCACTATAGCCAGTCCCAGAGGAAGTTTTTTTCTTAAGCACTCGAACTCGCGCAAAAAATTGACATAAGCAGCTTGCGCAGTTTCTCCGCGCAAATATGCCCTGACATCGTTTCCTGCGGTTATCGGAAACATCAGATTCAGGACGCCGACTTCTTCCAGGGAGCCTTTGCATTTAATGCACCTCAAGTTATGGTTTTTAATTACATTGGAAAGCTCTTCGAGCGATATGCCCTCGAAATTCTCTTTCAGCTGCTCTTCAAGAAGCTTGTCTGCCCGCTCGATATTTCCGCATTTTTTGCACTTCACAACAGGATCGACAAACGACTCCACATGACCTGAAGCCTGCCACACTTTTTCATGCATTATCTCTGCCGGCTGTATTTCGAAAAAATTGTCGTCTAGCCCAAGAAAGAAACTCCTCCATTCCTTTTCCCATCTGGCTTTTATAAGACTGCCGAGGTGTGCATAATCGTAGAAGCCGGATAAGCCGCCGTAAATTTCAGAGCCTATCCAGAAAAGTCCTCTCCTGCGGGCTATTTCCTCTATTTTATCGTAACTAGAAGCCATGATATTGTATTTTTACCGAGTTTACTTTAAAAGCATTGTACCATAAGTAAGAGAAGGTGGATTGATGCCGTACCAATTCCAATAGTCTGCGATAATACGTGCAGACCTTTTTCTAGATTAATTATAAATGGCAGGAAAACAGAGTGATTAGCATGAGCTACGTACTGACGGAAGAGGGAAGGCGCTACCTTAAGCATGGATTGCCTGAAAGGAGGCTTATCGAGCTGGTAAAGAATCGCAACGGCGTCAGCATGAAAGATGCAAGCTCTACTTTGGGCGGCGAATTTTCAATCGCCCTGCAATGGTGCAAGAAATACGAGTGCATTGAAGCAACGGGCGGAAAACTCATTCTTGTGGAGGAAAAAGTAAAGGAAATAGAAGAGCAAACAGACGCGATGGAGCGGCTTGCCGGGGGCGAGGAGCCCGCAGAAGACTTGCTGCAAATCCTCATCCAGAGAAAGCTGGCAGAAAAGAGAAGTGAAGGTATAGTAGAGCGCGCGGAGAAATTTGCAGGGAAGGAAGTAATCAACCTTAACACAGACATCATCAAGACCGGCATATGGAGAAAAGTTAAATTAAAGCCCTATAACGTCGAGGCTGCCGGCAAGCCAGTGTATATCGGGAAGCAGCAGCCCTACAACAGATTCCTGCAGGACGCAAGAAGGAAACTTGTCGAAATGGGCTTCGAGGAAATGACAGGGCCGACGGTCGAGACGGAATTCTGGAACTTCGATGCCTTGTTTCAGGCACAAAATCATCCAAGCAGGGAGTGGACCCAGACATATTCGCTGAAAAATCCAAAGGAAGGCAGTCTGCCAGACAAGAGCCTGGTAGAACGCGTGAAAGCCAGTCATGAAAACGGGTGGAAAACAGGCGGCACCGGATGGGGATACAGATGGGATCCCTCGAAGGCCGCATGCTTGATGCCAAGGGCTCACGGCACTGCCGTATCGGCAAGGACGATGGCGGGCAAGCCAAATATTCCCGGAAAATATTTTGCTATCCTGAGATGCTACAGGCCTGATGTTATTGATGCTACTCATGGCAGCGAGTTCAACCAGACTGAGGGCATAGTGCTTGATGAATCGCTGAATTTCAGAAGCCTGCTCGGCATATTGAAAGACTTCGCGATAGAATTCGCCGGCACCGAAAAAACCAAGTTCCTGCCTGATTATTACCCTTTCACGGAGCCGTCTGTGCAGCTTTCCGCAAAACACCCCCAGCTCGGTTGGGTAGAATTCGGCGGCGCCGGCATATTCAGGGAAGAACTGACAAAGCCGCTAGGGATAGATGTTCCTGTCATTGCGTGGGGACTGGGCATCGACAGGCTTGCAATGTTCAAACTGGGAATAAGCGATATACGCAGCCTATTCAGCCAAAATCTTGAATGGCTCAGGAAGCAGGTGGTGCTATGAGCAAAATGAAAGAAGTTGATATGTCTGATATACTGAAACATGCGGAAGAGTGCAACAGGAAGAAAGTGAAGTGGCATTTTCATATCCTTACCCCGGATTGCGCTTTCAGCCGGAATAAACGGTATTCAATCGTATTCGAGCGTGAGAAAGGCGAACATCTTATTGCATTTTTCAAGGAAAAACCGCCGAGACAGGAGAAACTGGAAATACTTTTCCATGGACGTGCTTAAAATGCCAAAAATAGATGTGTCTTACAAGGATCTTTGCAGTTTGATAGGGCGGAAAATCTCGCCTGAACAAATATCTGACGAGCTTCTGTATGCAAAAAGCGAGCTGGATGGAGTTGACGGGGACATATTGAAGATTGACATCAAGGATACCAACAGGCCTGATTTATGGAGCGCAGAGGGCATTGCAAGAGAAATAAGGGCGCGATACAGGCCTGGAATGCCAAAATATGCCGTAAAAAAATCCGGAATGAGCGTTATTGTCGACGGTAGCGTCAATAATGTCAGGCCATTCACGGCGTGCGCGATTGTGAAAGGGATAAGGATAACAAGTTCTGTGATGTCACAATTACTGCAACTGCAGGAGAAAGTTGCGGGCACGTTTGGCCGCAACAGGAAAGAGGTCGCAATAGGCGTCTATGACCTTGATAAGATAAAATTCCCCGTAACATTCAAAGCAATGAAGCCTGAAGATATAAGATTTGTTCCGCTTGCTTCGAGGGATAAGATGAGTGCATTTGACATAATCAAAAAACATCCGAAAGGCAAGGAATTCGGGCACCTGCTCGACGGAAAAGGGCTTTGTCCGGTTTTTGCCGACGCTGACGAGGAAATTTTATCAGTTCCTCCAATAATAAATTCAAATCATAGCGGCAACGTCAATGAAAATACAAAAAATTTATTCATAGAATGCAGCGGATTCGATCTTAGATTTTTGAACACGGCGCTTAATGTAATGGTCGCGGCGCTTAGCGAACGTGGCGGCATGCTGTATAGTGTTAACGTGATGTACGGAAAGAAAAATATAGCGACGCCTGACCTGACGCCGAAAAGTTTCAGCATAACAGTCGATTACGTAAACAAGATTTCCGGCCTTGGTCTGCCGGCAAAAGATATGTCAAAACTCCTTGAAAAATCCCTGTACGCTCCAAAAATCAGTGGAAAACAAATTGATGTGCTTTATCCGGCATATCGCCAGGATATAATGCACGAAAGGGATGTAATCGAGGACATAATAATTTCCTACGGATTCAACAATGTTAAACCTGACTCCCCAAAATTAATAACAAAAGGCAAACTAACTGAGAAGCAGGCCTTTATTGAAAAAGTTACCAATATAATGACGGGAGCCGGATTTCAGGAAATCTTGTCGTATACACTCACGAGCGCCGACAACCTCTATGCAAAAATGGGTACCAACGGGAATGCTGCAGAAATAGAGAATCCTGTATCTGCAAACTGGTCTGTGCTGCGCACATGGCTCCTGCCCGGCTTGCTCGAATTCCTTGGCAAGAACCAGCACATAGAATATCCGCATGATATATTTGAAACCGGGACGTGTGTTTTGCTTGCAAATACAGAAACTAGGTCCAGGGACATTCCAAAGCTTGCAGCTGCCGTCTCGGCCAGCACTGTCAACTATGAAGCCATCTCATCTACGCTCGACGCGCTGTTCAGAAATTTGGGCATGAAATACATCCTAAAGGCATGCGTACACCCGAGCTTCATAGAAGGCCGCACTGCAGAGATAATTGTGGGCAATAAAGTGATCGGGTATATAGGCGAAATACATCCGCAGGTCCTCAATAACTGGTCGCTTGAGAAGCCTGTAGTCGCTTTTGAAATAGGGCTTGAGGAGATTTTTCAGTGTGTTGAATAGGTGATTAAAAATCCCAATAAACTGAAGAGATTTCTCGATTGTACATAGAGATAAACCAATTATAATTTCATCCATGACCGGAACAATATTGTATATCACATCTTCCTTATATCCCACGACTAAAGTCGTGGGTTTGTTGGAAGATGGGATCCCAGATTCATTGTGTTTCATCACACGGCTGAAGCCGTGTGTTTTCAATGAATCTAAGATAATGATTGTAATCGGAATACTCATGTACGGCTAAAAACTTACATCCTTCTTTTTGGATTTCCCTTTACCGGCATTATATCCCTTGCCGCTTCCTCTTCCATGAGGTGTCTCTTTTTCTTTTTCATACCAATCACTAAGCCGGAAAAATTAAAGAAGCAGTTTATTTAATAAACGGAAACATCTTTCTGTACCACGGAACTACCTGCTGAATTCTTGTCTCTTCCCCAACCAGCGAGGCTGCGATGC
>Ga0209211_10000645_pt1 | contig 69963 bp, 69 predicted proteins | sample RifGroA2_FD_183992 | JGI IMG/M metagenome (GOLD analysis project Ga0209211, IMG submission 183992) | Groundwater microbial communities from Rifle, Colorado, USA - Groundwater A2 (SPAdes) (version 2) | ecosystem: Environmental > Aquatic > Deep subsurface > Groundwater | place: Rifle, Colorado... | reverse complement strand
TTCGGGCTACGCCCTACGTGCCTTTCCTGCCAATCTAAAAGTGGACAATTCATTTGCTCTAAAAGCGGACAAATCTATTTGTTGACAACAACAAAAAAGGCCGCCCCTCCCCCTATCCCCCCGTGGGGACAGATTTCAAATCTGTCCCCAGAAAAGGGGGACAAAGGGGGAGGCGCGGCCTTAGCTTTTAGAAATTACAGAAATAAGAAATGAGAAATTGATAGTGCCTATAATAATTATACCTTATTTCTCATCGCTCATTTCTCATTTTATTTCTATTTCCACTATCCCACAAACATACAGCTGCTTGCAGGCGTCCTCGTATCCATATTCCTTCCCCTGTTTATGTGGTCGTCTATTTCTGCGGCACAGCCTATCATCCTGCTGAAAAGAAATGTGGTAAATGCCGCTGTCTCTACCTCTTTTTCTGTAATCTTGCCTGCCTTGAAAGGATTCCACACCATTTTGAGAAGTATTACCGCTATGACAGCGTCAATATTTACGCAGTAAACATTCTCGCTTACCTTGTTGTCAAAGAGCGACTGGACAAGGTTGTGATAGAAATCAAGGAACATATTGTATATGCCTTTTTCTTCAAACAGGCTGTTTACAAACCGCTCCCTCGGATCGTAATTGACCGCTTTGCCCTTAAATACAGGATGGTTTACGCAAGGCACCTTCATGTATTCTATGTTCCCTGCTGCCTTTTCTTTTGCCTTATATTTGCCATACCATTTTGCATATTCATCGGCAATCGTCTTTAAGTTCAGGCCGTGTTTCTTGTCAGCAGGGTTTTTCAAATCTTTATCTATGAAGCGGTCTATCAAAAATGCAATCGCCTCATAGCCGTTTCCGCCGTGGGCAAAACCGGTATGCGTTAAGAATCCTACAAATGCCTTGTTTATCTGAACCCTTGACGGGTCCTCAGGCCCGTCAGCGCTTACACCGCCCTTGCACCCCTGAGCAGAGATTGTGCCTGGACCATTTGAAATAATAAGGCCGAGCAGCATGGCAAACTCAAAGAGTTCTTCTGCTATTGGCCTGCGGCCTATGAGCGCAAGAAACGCAACCTCTGTAAAACTCCACTTCTCGATAATCTCTTTATTGTCTATGCCGCAAAAACTATCCCTTTTGTGTTTGGAAGAATCAACACTGCAACCAATAAATGCTGAAAATACCCTTGAATACCATAAAAGATTGATAATAGTTGCCTTTGATATCTTTTTCCTCATCAAGGCGCCCCAACCGAGGGTTATCCAGATTGCCGCGAGAAGGGCATCTGACGAAGGCTTGCCATTTGCAGCATCTTGAACAAAGTTTATAAATACAGATTTGCCTTTAAGCTTTTCAGCCTGCGAGAGCATTGTGCCTGCAAGGACATCATCTTTTGCTGCTCCCTGATTTAAACCTTCAGGGACAGGCTTGAATGAGTCTGTCTGCCCTGCATTCAGCCCCTTTAGGATGCTGGAATAGTCAAAGCTGTCTGTCGGGCTTTGAATCTTTGTATGCTGGAAAAGGTCTAAAAGAAGAGAGGCAATATTAAGCGCATGTTTCACCCTTCCTTTGCCGATTATTGATATGGCAGATGATAAAACAGTATTTGGCGAATTCTCCGCATTTCTTGATGCATCAGCAGCCAGTACTGCACCATCTCCGTGCATATTCACATATCCGTTGAACGCAAGATTTGCAAGGCTTCTGCCGTAAGCGTCAGGGTAATCCTTGATGAGCGAGAATACGAGATTTTCTTCCAGCGATTTTTTTGATGCATCAAGGATAGAGACATTATGAACCTTTGTTACCTGCGTCTTTGCATCCATCACAGATGCGCCGCTCGCGTCTTTCATGGTCTGTCTCGGATACTGGGCGCCTACCTGCTTGCTTATTAATTCTATCTGCTCGGCATAAGGCTCGATCGCCTTTATCACCGGCGCGTCAAGTTCTTTGGGGAGCTTTAAGCCCTGGCTATTTCCAAACCAGCACTTTAAGGAGAGGTCTCCTTTTGGCTCAAAATCAGGCTTTATCTTATTCAACTCCATGACCTTGGTAAGGGCTTCGGGAATATGCGCGATATTGGTGACCACCGCGCCCTTTTTGCTGAACACAGGATTTTGCGGCGTGTAAATATCCTTCACCCCGAAATAATCCATAAACCATTTTTCCTTTGCCCGCGCATCATCGCCAGAGCCTGCAAGAGAACCTGCATGACCGCAAGCCTTTGTAAGTTTTGCCTTCCACCTTCCGACAACACATGCAACCGCTGGTTTATTTATCTCAAGGCCGTGCTCATAATAGCCGCCCGGTTCAGCGTAGATTATTGCCCCCTTGCTTCTGTCGTCGTTATCAAGTGCATTGCAAAACTCCTTTGGCGCAAAGTGTATATACACATCCTTGCCGCTGGATATAGAGGTTGTTGTTCCCCACCCCTTAGTAAGGAGATAGGTTGCAATGGTTGTTGTAAAATTTCCTGAATTGGAAAATAGGGCAATGGAACCTTTTACTAATGATTCCTCCGGTTTATTGCCGCCCAGCGCGCCGCCAATCCTCACATGATTCCACACATCAGCCACGCCGAGGCAGTTGCCGCCAAACACATCAACGCCGTTTGTCTGGCATATAGCCCTTATAACTCTTGCATCATGCACGGATATCTTTTCTGTAAGTATTATTATCTTCCTTAAATCAGGATTGTGCCTTACAACCTCGGCAACGCCGTCTTTCACGCCGGATGGCGGAAGATAGATTACTGCTGTATTAAACTTATGGCCTGCAGCCCTTCCCTCTTTAACTGAATTATATACAGGGATAGGTCCGAGTTTTGTTTCTAAAACCTGGCCAGACCTTCCAGGGCCTGTGCCAAACACAACATTGCCGCCGGAATATTCGTGACTTACAGGCGTAACAGCCTTACTTTCATTACCAAGTATATTCAGGACGCATACCCTGTCCTCTTTTGTTGCAATATCTGCCAGGGAATTTACCCCTACATAATATGGAAATTTCTTTACCCCTGCTCTGTGCATAGTAATCTCCCGTGTTACTGATTACACCGATTTTGAAATACAATTACACAGATTAAGACCGGTATTTATCTGTGAAATCTGTTTCTGTAATCTGTGGAATCATGTCTTTTATATTCTCATCTTTTCCTTCAACTGTTTCTTCCCTTCTTTTTCCATCCACTCGTCAACCTGGAGCGCATAGTTCACCACCTCGGACATGGCGCTGTCAAAGCCGAAGAAGCGGTAGGGGAGGCCGAGGGATTCCACTGTATCTTTCATATATGTCATGCCGCGGATTAAGTTAGGGCCGCCTCTGCCCGCGACTATATAGATAGGCTTTGCGCCGTAGGTCTGGAAATACCAGCGCAGCGCATCCGCCATTGCTCTAAAGGTTTCATATATATCAGTATTATTTGCCTTGCCGCCTATTATAAAAAGGACATTGGACTGGCCAAGCCAGTATTTAAACACAATCTTTGAAATCTCCAGCATCTTTGCGTATGGCGGATTTCCTCCGAAGTCGGACGAGATGGTCGCCCTCTCTCCGAGCAGTTCCGTGACTAATGCATTTGCGCCGCCGCCGAAGGTGGGCGCGGTGATAGTGCCTTTTTCATTCATCACAAACACATCGCTCTGTCCCTGATATGTCCTCAACTGGTTTATCTCCTGCTCAAACTCAGAATAGTCGGACGCAAAGAGGTGCGCGGGCAGGTCAAGCCTCTTCCATGCCGGATCATCTATATCAAAAGAACATTTGAAATCGCAGGCAACAGGCACAAGCCTTCCTGCACTGTCAGTAGACATTCTTATAGGATTAAGTTCCAGAACATTCATCCCATAATTATTATAGAGTGCCCAGAGCTTAGGAAGGTTCTGTACAAGAGGGCTAATTATTTCTTTTGGCGCACCAAGTTCCTCCAGCGCATTTGCCACATGGAATGACTTAAGCCCTGTAAGCGGGTCAAAGGGAACCTCCTTTATCTTATCCTTTGGAAGCTCCTCTATATCAACGCCGCCGTGATGGGTAATGGTCATGGTTGGAGCGCGAAATACCGTAGACTCTGATATTGAAAAATATACCTCATGATTTGCAGGCACGCCGCCTTCAAAGGTAACGCCATCTGCCTTTGAAGTGCCGGCAGGATGCACCGCAAAATAGAGCCTCTCTTTTTCCTTCAGTGCAGTTGCTATATCAGATGCCTTACCAATAAGCCCTGATTTGCCTTTTTTGCCAACACCGCCTTTAAATATGGGCTTAATGAAGACCTGGCCTTTTTTCTTAATAAGGCCTTTTATCTCGTCAACGCTGGCTTCCGGCCCAAGCACATCCGCGCACGGAAACTCAACCTTCTTTAATAATTTGCCGCCCCATAGTAAACCTGTAAGCTGCATAACTACCTCCAAAATACAGGCCGTAGGCTATGAGCTATAGGCTATGTTTTTTTGTGTTTACCCATTGCCTATAACCTATCGCCTCTTGCCAGTCTTTATTTATATAGCCTCAATTATCGCATTCAATGTTGCGCTTGGGCGCATTGCCTTTGCCGTCTTTTCCTGATTTGGGTGATAATAGCCGCCGATATCCTGAGGTTTTCCCTGTGCGGCAGTGATCTCTCCCAGAATCTTTACCTCATTCGTAGCAAGCTCTTTTGCCGCTTTGACAAAATGTTTTTGAAGTTCCGTATCTCTGGTCTGCTCAGCCAATGCCTGCGCCCAGTATAAGGCGAGGTAAAAATGACTTCCCCGGTTATCCAACTCACCGACCTTACGGGCAGGCGACCTGTTGTTATCCAATATCTTGCCGTTTGCCTGATCCAAAGTATCTGCCAGCACCTGAGCCTTTTTATTTTTGAATGTATTGGCCAGATGTTCCAATGATACCGCAAGCGCCAGAAATTCACCGAGGGAATCCCATCTCAGATACCCCTCCTCTTGAAACTGCTGAACATGTTTTGGAGCCGAGCCGCCTGCGCCTGTCTCGAAAAGTCCGCCGCCGTTCATAAGAGGCACGATGGAGAGCATTTTTGCGCTGGTGCCAAGTTCAAGAATCGGGAAGAGGTCTGTAAGATAATCACGGAGTACATTGCCTGTGACCGAAATCGTGTCTTTCCCCGCTCTTATACGTTCAAGCGAGAAACGGGTGGCTTCTTCCGGAGGCATGATTTTGATATCCAGTCCCTTTGTATCGTGATTTTTCAGGTAGCGATTGACTTTCTCTATAATCTGAGCATCGTGCGCCCTGTTTTTGTCTAACCAGAAAACAGCAGGCGCTCCGGTTGCCCTCGCCCTGGTAACGGCCAACTTTACCCAGTCCTGAATGGGCGCATCTTTTGTCTGACATGCGCGGAAGATATCTCCTTCCTCCACTTTCTGTTCAAGCAATGTCTTCCCTGAAGCGTCAACTATGCGAATCGTTCCGTTTCCCGGGGATTTGAATGTCTTGTCGTGTGAGCCATACTCCTCTGCCTTTTGCGCCATAAGACCCACATTGGGAACGGTTCCCATTGTTCTTGGGTCAAATGCGCCATGTTTTTTACAATCATCTATTACTTCCTGATATACCCCTGCGTAACATCTGTCGGGTATCACTGCCTTGGTATCGTGAAGTTTGCCGTCAGCCCCCCACATTTTCCCCGACTCGCGAATCATGGCAGGCATGGATGCGTCAATAATCACATCGCTCGGAACATGCAGGTTGGTTATGCCCTTATCCGAATTTACCATAGCAAGTTCGGGACGATTCTTATAACAAGCCTTAATGTCCGCTTCGATCTCCGCTCTTTTAGCCTCCGGCAGCTTCGCGATTTTAGCATAAAGGTCGCCCAGACCATTATTAACATCAACGCCGAGTTCTTTAATTGTGGCCGCATGTTTTTCAAAAACATCTTTGAAGAAAACCGAAACAGCATGGCCGAACATGATAGGGTCAGAAACCTTCATCATGGTGGCCTTGAGGTGCAAAGAGAAAAGCACGCCGCTCTTTTTTGCGTCTTCTATCTGCTCTTCAAAGAATTTGCGCAAGGCGCGGCGGCTCATGACACAAGCGTCAATGACTTCGCCTGCCTTAAGGGTCGTCTTTTCTTTGAGGACTGTGGTCTTTCCGTCCTGGCCGACAAACTCAATCTTTACGACCCCGGCTTCGGACACGGTAACGGACCTTTCAGAACCGTAGAAATCGCCGCTATTCATGTGCGCAACGCGGGTCTTCGATTCCGCGCTCCACGCGCCCATTTTATGCGGGTTCTTTTTTGCATAATTTTTTACCGATGCCGACGCCCTGCGGTCAGAATTTCCTTCCCTTAAAACAGGATTGACCGCGCTTCCCAGAACCTTGCCATATCTGGCCTTAACTTCTTTTTCAACATCGTTTTTCGGCTCATCAGGATAGTCCGGGACTTTATAACCCTGCGACTGCAGTTCTTTGATGGCAGCCTTTAACTGTGGCACGGATGCGCTGATATTAGGCAGCTTGATTATATTGGCCTCCGACATTGTTGCAAGCTCGCCCAACGCAGTCAATTCATCTGGTATTCTTTGACTCTCGGTCAGGTTTTCGGGAAAGTTTGCGATAATACGTCCCGCAAGAGAGATATCCCTTGTCTCGACTTCAATGCCGGCAGTCTTCGTGAATGCCTTGACGATAGGGAGTAAAGAATAAGTCGCCAGCGCAGGCGCTTCATCAGTTGCCGTATAGATAATCTTCATTGACATACATGCCTCCTGTGAAAGAAATTGATTATACAGATGTTTGAAATACGATTACACAGATTTTAAAATACTATTTTGTTTTAATCTGTGTACCCTGCCTTTATAATCGGTGTAATCATGGATTGTTGAGTTTTTCAACAATCTTCTCAATTTTTGCCTTCTTAACAAGCGCTAAGGATGTTACGGTATATATTATAGTCAGCGATATAAATTTGTAGTCTGCCGATTTATCGGCGACTTTAATCCGCCTCAGGCGGACGCCCATAAATGGGCAAACTACATCTACTTATTTATTTCGTTCACTATAGTAGTTAAAAAACGTTAAGTATGTTTTCGCCGCAGTTATCGGCGTATTTTTTGAGGCATTGACTAAACCAGATTTTCCGAGCTTTGTCAATCATTTTAGCTTCCAAGCAACGTTCCTCAACTAATAGTCCTGGGGACATGCTGAATGCCCGGCGCGCGGCATAAAAAAACCGCCTGAGCTGTGAAATTGCGTAGCTTTTGGCCAAGCTCTTTCTGCCCAGACGGTCGGCTTATAAAATATCTCCAGCTCCCCGGTGGTAACCACCTTAATTCCGTCAGTTGCAGAAGAAGTCTTTAATTTTTAAAGGGATGCATAATTACCATAAAAAAACTTATGCTGTCAAGATTTTTTTAGGGGTTCAGGTAATCAGGAAACTTTTGCCTTGATAACCTAACAATACAACGTGCTTCTGCATGTCAGCACCTGCTCTGCCCTCGTTCCGCTTCTGTAAACAGTAATACCTTTGCAGCCAAGCTGATATGCCATGAGATATGCCTTTTTTACATCTGCTGGGGTTGCCTCTGGAGGAAAATTTATGGTCTTGCTCACAGCATTGTCAGTATGCTTTTGAAAGGCTGCCTGCATCCTGACATGGCCTTCCGGCAATATCTGAAAGGCGGTGACAAATATCTTCTTTATGCCATCAGGAACATCCTTTCTTTGCTCAAGGCTGCCCTCTTTTGCTATATAGTCCATTAACTCATCACTGTAAAAACCATCTCCCTTTGCAATCTCAGACAACAATGGATGCAGTTCAGGTAACTGAATGCCGTTGAGCACCTGACGGGTATAGCTGAGAGAATATATCGGCTCTATGCCGCTGCTGCACCCTGCGATTATGCTCAAAGTGCCAGTGGGCGCTACAGTCGTTGTTGTAGCGTTCCTTACTGGTTTAACACCCGGTTTATCAAATATACTCCCTTTTATATTTGGAAAAGCGCCCCTTTCCTCGGCCAATTCCCTTGAAGCCTCCCACGCAACACCTTTTATAAACTGCATGAGGCCTTCTCCAATCTTCTGCGCCTTTTCAGAATCATAGGGAACCTTCAGCCTTACGAGCATATCTGCAAAACCCATGACGCCAAGCCCTATCTTACGATTTCCCTTTGCCATCCGCTCTATATCCGGCAAAGGGTATTTATTCATGTCTATAACATTATCCAGAAATCGTATGCCGAGCCTTACCAATCGCTCTAATTTCTTATAATCAATCTCATAGCCTATCGCCTCTTGCCTATTGCCTGCCTTCCTCAGCATCTTTGAAAGATTTATTGAGCCGAGATTGCACGGCTCATAGGGAAGAAGCGGCTGCTCTCCGCACGGATTTGTCGCATCCATTAAACCGATGTGCGGGGTTGGATTTGCCTGATTTATCCTGTCTATGAAAAGCACGCCAGGCTCTCCGCTCTTCCATGCAGACTCTACAATCAGGTCAAAAATATCCTTTGCTTTTGCATTTTTTACAATCTCATTTGTCCTGGGATTTATCAGCGGATACTCCCTGCCCTCCTCCACTGCCTTCATAAAGACGTCAGTAACTGCAACTGATATATTAAAGTTTGTTAGTTCCAGGGGGTCGTTTTTTACTGTGGCAAAATCAATGATATCAGGGTGGTCAACACGCAATACCCCCATATTTGCCCCCCTTCTTGTGCCTCCCTGCTTTATGACCTCGGTTGCAGTATTAAAAACCTTCATAAAGGATACAGGCCCGCTGGCTGCCCCGCTTGTTGAACCAACCATATCGTCCTTCGGCCTGAGCCTGGAAAAAGAAAAGCCGGTGCCGCCGCCGGATTGATGGATTATTGCAGTCTCTTTCACAGCGTCAAATATGGAATCAAGGGAATCTTCTACTGGCAGGACAAAACAGGCAGCTAATTGCTGAAGCCGTCTGCCGGCATTCATCAGGGTCGGTGAGTTGGGGAGAAATTCCAAGTTAGACATTGCCTCAAAAAACTCATTCTCTATCTTCTTGAGGTCGGCATTTGGATTATAGAGGGTTTCTGCTGAGGTTATATTCTGGCTGACCCTCCTGAACATCTCCTCAGGGTTCTCTATGATAACGCCATTTTTATCTTTCTTTAAATAACGTCTTTGAAGGACAACAAGGGCGTTTTGTGTTAGGTTTAGCGGCATATTATCTTCCATGATAATTGACTAAGCAAATTTCGCAATTAATATAGTTCATGGGAATTAAAGATTAACAGGCTGTTGAAAAAGTCTTCAACAGCCTTGATTACACTGATTAGAAAAAATGATTACACAGATATTTCAAGGGGTTTTAATCTGTGTAATCTTGTCTTTATAATCTGCGTAATCATCGTATTTCTATAATTGCCTCATCTTTATCCACCCTTCTCGGAGGCGACGGACTATGGGCAGGATAACCCACAGGGACTATCGCCACAGGCCGCAGATGAGAAGACATATCCAGAACATTTGCAATGCCCTCTTCATGGAATGCGCCAACCCAAACGCTTCCCAAACCAAATGAACAGGCTGTTAGCATCATGTTCTCTATGCTGCATGCCACATCCTGCAAACAGTAAAGCTCTTCACCCCTCTCGCCATAATGTCTCCCAATTAACAAATCCGCACATGCAACTACTACAAGAGGCGCTTGCGCTATAAATGTCTGGTGAAGGGCTGCGTCAACAATCCGCTTCTTTGTATCATTATTGAATACAAAATAGAAGCGTCTGCTCTGGAGATTGCCTGCACTCGGCGCCCAGATTAATGCATCTTTCAATGCCTCTGCAACATCTTTTGGGATTTCTTTATCCAGAAATCGCCTGATGCTTCTTCGGTTTTTAATGGCAGTGAGGACATCCATAATTAAAACAGACTAAAAATTGTTAGTCTAAGAGACTATGAGCTAAAAACTTTTTCTTTGCTTTTTACACTTGTAGACTTTTAGACTTGTAGACTCTTAGACTGTTTTTATGCAATTCTATCAGGATATTAGACGATACGCAACAGTTGTAATTACTTTAATACTGTGTTAAATTTTAGCATCATCATACGGAGTTATTAAACTTGGGCAAAGCAAGCAAGAAAAAGAGAAAAGATTTTGAGAATAGAGAAACAAAGCAATACACATCAGAGGAAAATAAGGCTTTATCCTCATTCTTTACAAAATATGGTTTTTGGGTCGCACTCTTTCTCATAACCACGACTGCGCTTCTCATCTACTCCAACACCTTCTCTTCTCCCTTTCAATTTGACGACACATCAAGCATTGTAGAAAACTATCAAATAAGGGATTTAAAAAACTTTTGGCCCCCGTCTGGCACAAGGTATATCGGTGTTCTTTCCTTTGCCCTGAATTATCACTTCAATGAGCTAAATATATTTGGCTATCACCTTGTTAATATCATAATCCATATCATAAACAGTATCATGGTCTGGTGGCTTGTTATCCTTACATTCAAAACACCAGCTATGCGAGTTTATGTAGGGCAGGGCTTTAGAGCCTGTTGACAAAGTCGCCATTTATATTGTTATAAAGCTAAAATAGTGAGAAGTCAAAAATCGGTAATTTAAGGCTTCTACTATTTTTGCAACCTTGGTCTTTATAACCATCAGTTGATTGGCTGGACTTGCCTTCTTTTTTGTCCATGCCGCTAATCTTTTTATGTTTTGAACAACCGCAGTCATTAAACATTGTTCTTTGACATTGGATATGCCCCTGAGTCGCGCCCTTGACATGCCATGGAATCCTTTGGCTTCAGCTATGATGCGCTCGACAGATTTCCTGAAAACAGCCATCTCTTTAGCTTTCGGTTTCTTTAAGTTGGAAAGTGCGCTCTCCACATCTTCTTGATAGATGTGTCTATGGATTGTCCTTATCCCATGTTTACCGGTGGCGCATTGCATTTTGTCAGGACAAAGACTGCATGTCTTTTTACTGCTTTGATAGATTATACTATTGCGGCTTTTGCTGTATCCCTTTTTATTCAGGGAGGTTCCTTTTGGACAGAGATAAATATCCTTATCCTTGTCATAGGTAAATTTTTTCAGAGGATAAACTGATTTATCCCCGGGATATCTCTGTCTCGGAATGTAGGGGTAATATCCATTTAGTGTAAATCATGGTAGATGTGGGCATAACCACAGGCCTTGTCGGCGCTTACTTCTTCTATGTCAAAACCAAATTGCTCTTTTTGTCTCGTTATTCTTTCTCTATACGGATCGTGGTCATTACAATTGCCGGCGGTTACATGGACATCGGTTATAATCTTATTGAGAAAATCTATGGTGATGTGGTTAAGATAGTGGAGTCCTTTAGGCTTGTTGGGTCGCATCATAAGCCGTGCGTCAGGGTCTGTCTTTGAGATATGGGTATCATTGCTGATAGAGCCTTGTTCTTGACAAGCTCCTGTCGGCGTAAGAAGGGATGATGTTTCGTCTGTAGCTTTCAGTAGAGGAGCAATGTGTGGTTGCGAGGCAGTAGGAGAATCTGTTTCCGGGATATCACAGTTTTTTTCAAGGAGTTTCAGGTATTGGGACGGCTCTTGTTCTACGATAATAGGTTCAAGGCTTTCCATGGATGCATTAGCCTTGATATGGGTGGAGTCAGCGGCAAGACGTACGCCGGAGACAAGGCCTTTTTGGATGCATTGTAAAACGATGGAGTCGAATATCTTCTGAAACGTATCGTCTTCTTTGAAGCGTCGTTTTCTTGTTTGTGAGATTGTGGAGTGATCAGGAATAGGCTCGTCGAGACGGTAGCCGAGAAACCATCGGTATGCAAGATTAACAGTTATCTCTTGTTCGAGCCTTCTTTCAAAGGGAATATTATAAAGATACCCGATGAGGAGCATCTTGATGAGAACCTCCGGATCTATCGAGGGCTTGCCCGTGTGGCTGTAAAGGTGTTTTACCATGGGTCGTATAAAGCTAAAGTCAATGGTAGAATCTACCATTCTCAGAAAATGGTCTTTGGGGACAAGCTGTTCTATGGTTACATAATAAAACATCGGTTCTGCATGTTCTCGTTCTCCCATCATGGCGATGACTCCTTTTCGATTGAAGTTGAGCCATTTTATCATGATGGATGAAGGAATAAAATGTAAAAGAGTTTGTCAACAGGCTCTGAAGGCTTGCCTATTTATGCAGGGCTAAAGCCCTGCCCTACGGCAAGTTATTTATTGCCGTTACAGTAAAACAAAAGAAGCCATAAAAGAACATGATGAACGATGGCAAATTTGCAGTTCCCCAGTTGAAAATAATTCTTATTTTTTGTTTATTTTGCTTGACAATTAATGAAAATTAATCTAATAATATGCAAAGAAATGGCAGGCGATGCGCCCTCAACGAGAAAGCGGTTTTTATTGGTTTTTATTAAAAATTGCAAACTCGCTGGGGCAGGCCTGAAAAAGAGGTTATGAGTGCCTCAAAGAAGATAGGCTTTTAAAGATACTTCTTAAGTATTCCCAAAAATTTAAAAACGGAGGCCCCTCCTTATGGGAATGAGGCGCTATATATCGCTGACACTCATCGGTTTTTGCCTTTCACTGCTATATCCATCTCCATCCAAGGCTGTCCATAAAGGCGCCGGAGACATTACCTGCGGCAGCTGTCATACCATGCACAGCTCCCAGGGCGGCACAAACGGTCCAAACATGGGCGGCGCAGCAGGCTCTTTTATTCTCTTAAGGGCAGGCGCAAGCTCTATCAGCTCAAGGGCAGAAATCCATAAATTATGTCTCCAATGCCATGCAGATAATGGCTCACAAGCATCTGTATCCCATCAACCACAAAATGTAATTGCCCCAAAGGTATATTCAAGCGGCTCATGGTCGCAAAATGATCCATTTAATAAAATAGGCGCAGGCGGAAATTTTTATGGGGAGTTGGATGCCGGTTGGAGCAATACAGACGGGACTGCTACTAATCCTGCTATGCTTGGCAAAGGACATTCCCTTGGAGCTACGAATGTTGTTCCACCGGGAGGAGATACAACACCAATAACAGAGTTTTCCTGCACAAATTGTCATGATCCGCATGGGGCCTCTTCAACAGCAGACACCAACACAAATATCTTTAGAAATTTGAAGGTAATTGCCACTGGCGCCGGGGTAAACAGCGGGGTAAAGTTTTATAGCGATACTACTGCTGAGCGCTATTTACACAAAAGTTATGTGGGCGGGGTAAATCCAAGCGGCACAAGCGGCTACTTTGGCGGCACTACATGCGGCGATGGCACTGGTGGAACCGTCCCATGCGATAATGCGAATCAGGCTATATGGCCGGTCTATAGAGGTACCCTCCAAGGAGATCCGAATACAGACAGCGTCAACAGCAATGCCTATGGAACCGGTCTTGATATAAAAGCGTCAACAGATGGAACACAAGCAGCAACTATGTCCAGGTGGTGCAGCCAGTGCCACGACAATTGGCATGTTATAATTGTGCCTGGGAATAAGCAGAAAATAATTCCTAAGCCACCCGAGTACACTGTAGGAGATTGGAATTGGAAAAGGCATCCTGTGGATTCGGTTGTGCCAAGGGGGGCTTCCCCGGGCTGCGCCACAGGTTGTCATCCGTCCAGATTGGACAGGATTAATTACTCATTACAGTTAATCAAAGATGGTAAAGCTTTACCTGTAACATCTGGAACAGATTCTGCTAATAATGCATATTATCTGCCGTATGCAGCCCCTGCAGCCTCAGGAACCGGTATGGAGGATCTAACTGACGACCACAAGGTCTTCTGCCTCTCCTGCCACTTTGCCCACGGTGGGCCGTATTATGATAATCTAAGATGGGATTATACATCAGCCGTAAGTTCTGGCTCTCAGAGCGGAAATGGCATAGCATCAAATGTAGGCTGCCAGCTCTGTCATAATAGATAAGTTGGTTTATCAATCAAATAATATAAAGATTACAAAAGGGCATATCAAAATATGCCCTTTTGATTTTCCTGGCATTAAAAATTTCACAGAAGGGAGGCGGATGATTAAGGTTTGCAGTGAATTAGCTTTTAGAAAAAATCTTTTAAATCAAAGGAGGATGAAATAGTGAAGAACAAAATTATTGTTTTACTGAGCGCAATTCTTTTCTGCATGACTCTGGGATTAAAGGACGCAATGGCTGCTGCTGCAACAGATGTTGTGTGCAAAAATCCTTATATCAACTCGTATGAGATAGAGGATGGCCAGGTTACAGCAACTGATATAGCCAACAATGCAGTTACAAATGCCAAGATTGCTGACGGCGCTGTAACCACCACAAAGATTACTGATGGTTCTGTAACAAACACAAAGATAGGCGATGGGTCTGTCACAGATGCAAAAATCACAGGGCCAATATCAACCTCAAAACTTAATATTGGAACAACCACAGGCACAGTAGCAGCAGGCGACCATAACCACGATGCCTCGTATCAGAAGAAGTATGCAAATGTTATCGTAGTTGCAAAAAGCGGAGGAGATTTTACATCTATTCAGGCAGCGATTGATTCCATCAATCCAACGGCAGATAATCCTTACCTAATCAGAGTAATGCCCGGAACCTATACAGAAAGGATTACACTAAAGAGCCATATTCACCTCAAAGGTGCTGGCATAGACTTCTCTACTATATCGGCTACTTCTCCCCTAACAGATACCGTAGCCTATATATCAACTCTTACAAATATAACTATCAGCGGTTTTACAATAGCCGGTGGTGATATCGGAATTCGTGTTACCTCGGGGACATCCATTACTATTAACGATAATAAATTGAAGGACAACGGTGCCGGGGTTTATATTGACGGTTATTCATCTGTAAATGTTAGTAGAAATTTCTTCGAAAACAGTAGCGCATAGGCAATACTTTCTTTTATTCAACCTTCTCAAACACCGCTCGTTATTATAACAGATAATAACATACAAGGAAGTGGGACAGGAATTAGAATCATTGGCTACAATGCAAGTCCTGCAGATATAAATGTTACAATAATCGGGAATTCAATATTTGGTTTTCACAATTCTATAGGTATTCACCTCTCCAACTTAACTGCTGGGACAATTAGTAAAAACTCCATAAGCGGTGGCACAAATGGATTAATGTGTTCTAATTGTGCATCCAATGTTACTATAACCAACAATATTATTACTAGTAATGACGAATTTGGAATGTCATTGAGTTTCAGTTCTCCTTCAATTTTATATAATAGAGTTACTGGTAGTGGTATCTATGATATTATTCTTATGGGGAACGGAACCACCCCTAATATCAGCTTCAATGTTTATGACACAATTTCCGGCACAACTGGTGTTGGCATGTACAATGTAAAATCCGACGGCACTCCAGCCATTGAGCCATAAGCTTAAGGAATCGCATCTATCCATAGAAGCGCAAAAAGGGGAAGGTCTTTGACCACTCTCCCCTTTTTGTTTGTAAATCTGATTCAGATATGATAGAAAATATCTCCATGCAAAAGTCTCATCCATTACCATACGAAAATCTGACTAATCTCATAATCAGTTCCGTTAAACGACATATCCCGTTCGAACACTATCAGATATTCTATTTTGGCTCCCGCGTAAGAGGCAGGGCAACATCCCGCTCTGACCTCGATATCGGACTTAAGGCTGAAAATAAGATACCGTTCTATGTAATGGCAAGGATAGAGGAGGAACTCGACGGTCTGCCGATGCTCCAGAAGATAGACATTGTGGATTTCTCGCTCGCCTCTGAAGATTTTAAACGTGAGGCAGAGAAGGATAGGGAGATTATCTATGAACAGTAAACTGCAAAGCCTCCTCCAGCAATTCGAGCGCGCTGTCGGCAAGCTGTCCGATGTGCTTGGGCAAAAGCAAGACGAATATATCCGCGATTCCGCAATTCAACGCTTTGAATTTACCTTTGAGCTTGCATGGAAAACATTAAAGGCCTTCCTTGAGGAGCAGGGGATAACCGTATACTCTCCACGTGACAGCCTGCGAAGCGCCTTCCAGATTGGCCTTATCGGAGAAGACCCTGACTGGCTGGGGATGATAGAGCTGCGAAATCTCACAAGCCATACATACAATGAGGCAATCGCCGAGGAAATATACAGAGCCCTTCCAAAGATATTAACTCTATATATGGATTTGCTCGCGAAATTAAAAAAGAAAATTTTGTAATGACCAAGATAAACTTCTGCGGGTTCAGATTTGTAATCTGAACCCGCAGAGTAATATCATTCTGAAGCGTCCAGCCGAAGAATCTCGTTTTATGACTCATTGAAAAATAGAGATTATGATTTGTCTGTTCCTTTCTCTGCTTTTTCCTATTTTCGCTCACCTTCTCTATAACCCCTTAAAAGCCTTTTCCGCAGCAGTCAGCGTCTTTTCAATATCCGCCTTTGAATGGGCAAGCGATACAAACACCGCCTCAAACTGGGACGGGGCAAGGTAGATGCCTCTCTCAAGCATCTTCCTAAAATATTTTGCAAACCTTTCAAGATTGCTTTTCCTGGCATCTTCATAGTTGTCAACCGGTCTGTCATTAAAGAAAAGAGTGAACATTGCGCCTGCCCTGGCAATCTGCACGGAGGAATTAAAGGGGACAGGCTACTTTTTTAAATTCTATTTACTTGGCTATTAAAGTAGCCTGTCCCCTTTTTCCCTCCCTGACGGGCAACCATGGGAGCGATAGTGGCAAGACTAATTCCTATGGAACTGGAGATGATATAAATGCGTCAACAGATGGAACACAAGCAGCAACTATGTCCAGATGGTGCAGCCAGTGTCATGATAACTGGCATGAAAAAATTAAGACGAGTAATCGAGTGGTTCCAACCACCAATCACGATTGGAAAAGACATCCTACAGATTTAATGCTACCAAGGAAGTCTGGGCCGGGTTGTACCGCCAATTGTCATCCAAACTTACTTGATAGGCAGAATTATACAACTGATCTCATCATAGCTGGTAAGGGGCTTCCTGTAACAGCTGCAGATTTATTAGATACAGGTGTTGAGCTGGTATACTATCTGCCATATCAGTCAACCTGCACTACGGGCACCAATAGCTGTATGGATAATTATGGCACCGATTATAACCACAGGGTCTTCTGTCTCACCTGCCACTTTGCCCATGGCGGGCCGTATTATGATGCCCTGAGATGGAACTACACATCTGCGGTTGATTCAGGTAGTCAGAGCGGCAATGGCATACCATCAAATGTAGGCTGCCAGCTCTGTCATAATAGATAAAAACTTTAGAGGTTCTTGCAAAAATCTAAAGCAATTGTCATTCCCGCATACTTTTAGCGGGATTGACAATTTTTTATTCAACGAGGTATTTTCAAGAGGTGATATGAAGGAATCAATCAGATATTTAAATAACGCAAAAGAGATATTGAAGCAGGCTTCTATAGAGGATGTTACCTATACGGACATTAAGCCTGTTCAGGAGGCATGCGGAACAGCGTATCTTGTAATATACTCAAAGCAATAGATGAATATCTTATAAGCAAAGGTGTAAGTGAAGAAGAATTGCCGCAATCTGTTGACGGCTACCGAAAGATGCTCCAGAAATATGTATCCATTCATAACGGAAAACTTCTGAAAAGTTTTGAGGCCCTGTATAGAGAACTGCATATCGCCGGATACTATAGAGGTTTATTGATTGATGTCAATGTGGTAAAAGAAGTGTTCAAATCAGCAAAGGCTTTGATAGACAAGATTCATTGACGATAATTCCGTCCAACCTCTCCACTTGCGGGAGAGTGCAGAGCCTGCCCCTGAATGTTTCTATCAGTGGGTGCGGGGTAAAATATTTATGGCATCCATCTTGCACAGACAGAATTATACCTTAATAACTGTTTTTATATGATTTCATTAAAAAGGGCAAACCTCATGGTCTGCCCCTTTGTGTTTTTCGGCTCATCGTGGAAGAGTGTGGGTAAATTTTTATTAAAAGGAGATACTTCTTGTTAACCCCCCCTTTTTTTAGAAAAGGGCAAACAATTATAGTGAACGAAATAAATAAGTAGATATAGTTTGCCCATTTATGTGCGTATTTTAAAGTTGCCGATAAACTTGTCCCGTTATGTATTTAAACGGGATAGGCAGACTACAAATTTATATCGCTGACTATATATCCCCCCTTTCCTAAAGGGGGGATATCATATCAAAAATAAGTATACCGTTTCAGGAGGATTTTACCCGCTCACATCCACGAAGACCCACAATACGAATAAGCCTATTCACCTTTTTAGAAATATCTGAAGCTGTCAATATATCTGAAATCATAGCCACACTATCTGCCCCTTCTTGGAATACGTGAATCATATTTGTTTCTGTAATCCCGCCTATTGCAACAATAGGAATATCAACAGCCTTCCTTACCTCAGCCAGCCCCTGAATGCCTTTGGGCGTCTGTGCATCGTGTTTTGTTTTTGTAAGAAATATCGGGCCGAACGAAATATAATCAACCGGCAGCCTCACGGCTTCTAATGCCTCTCGTATGTTATGGGTGGAATAGCCTATTATTTTATTATTTCCTAAAAGTTTACGGGCTTCTTTTACAGGCAGGTCATCCTGACCAAGATGTACGCCGTCAGCCTCTGCTAATAATGCAATATCTACTCTGTCGTTCACGATAAAGATGGCACTGCTATCCCGTGTTATTTTCCTGATAATACGGGCTGATTTCAAGAAAACTTTGGACGAAAGCCTTTTCACCCTTAATTGAACAATTTTTGCCCCGCCTGCTATTAGGGCTTTTGTTATCTCTCCTATTTTGTCAAAAGGGACAATGGAATCATCTATAATGGGGTAGATACAGGGAATGGGTATTTTGCTTTTTACCATAGGTTTAGTAATGTATCTTAACAGTTATATGGTGTCAATATGTGAAGGGATTAACAATTAGATTAACAATTAGATTGACAAAAATAAGTCAGGGTGTTATTTTTTTTAAGGCAGTATAAATGGGGCTGTAGCTCAGTTGGGAGAGCGCAAGGCTGGCAGTCTTGAGGTCAGGGGTTCGATCCCCCTCAGCTCCACCATTCTTTATAGCATCATCCATTTCTTATCGTTTGCACCCTGTATTCCCTCTTACAAACCGTATAAACTTTGATTGATTTTTGGAAGAAGTTTGCAGATAATGTGTCAAGGGTTGGCTTTGTTATAAAGAAAATACCATAAAAATGACTAAAAAGATTATCGTGATAGGCGGCGGCGCCGCCGGCATTATGGCAGCAGGGAGGGCTGCTGAGCTTGGCGCAGATGTGATTCTCATTGAGAAGATGCCAAAGGTAGGTATAAAGATATCCATTACAGGCAAGGGTAGATGTAATCTGACCAGCGGCGAGGAGATGGATAAGTTTATAGAGGCATTCGGTCCCAATGGCAGATTTCTCATAAACGCCTTTGCAAGATTTTTTAGCGAAGACCTCATTAATTTCTTTGAATCCATTGGTGTAAGGACAGCGATAGAAAGAGGGAAGAGGGTGTTCCCTTTGTCAGGCAGCGCAAAGGATGTTGTTAATGCGCTTGAAATATATCTCAATAAGCAGGGCGTGCAGATACTGCCGAACACGAGTGTAAAAGGGATTATTGCTCAGGATAACAGGGCAGTCGGTGTTGACACAAACAAAGGCATTTTTTACGGAGATGCTGTAATCCTGTGCACAGGCGGCGCATCGTATCCCAAGACAGGCTCAACAGGCGATGGTTACGATATGGCAAAAAAAATTGGCCATACGATTATTCCTATAAGGGCTGCACTTGTGCCTCTTGAGGTGAAAGAAGCCTATATTAAAGACCTTCAAGGCCTGGCCTTAAATCATGTGACTGCATCGGTATATTTAGATGGTGAAAAGATTGCCGAGGCATTTGGCGAAATATTATTCACGCACTTTGGCCTTTCAGGCCCAATAATTCTGACATTAAGCAAGACCGTTGTAGACAGCCTTGCAAAAGGCACGGTTGAGATTTCTCTTGACCTGAAACCGGCCATCTCAAAGGAAAAACTGGATTTGAGATTTTTACGCGAGATTAAGGAGCATAGCAATAAGAACGTGGATAATATGTTCAAGAATCTTTTGCCCCAGAGCATGATACCTGTTTTCATAAAACTCGTCGGCATACCGCATGATAAAAAGGTCCATCAGATTACCCAAAAAGAACGTGGAGAGGTGATTGCCCTTTTAAAAGGTATGCGATTCACCATAGCGCAGTCAAGACCATTGGAAGAGGCTATTGTTACAGCAGGCGGAGTGTCAATAAAAGAGATAGACCCAAAGACAATGGAGTCAAAGATAATAAAAGGCCTTTATATCTGCGGCGAGGTTATAGATGTGGATGGAAAGACAGGCGGATACAATCTTCAGGCCGCATTTTCAACAGGCTGGGTTGCAGGAACTGCGGCAGCGACGGAAAGATAAAATATGCCTCGCATGTAACAGGGCGGCAAAACAACAGCGCTTATGAATTTTGTTGAATCTATGAAAAAGGTCAGTTTGTTGGCAAGGTTTACCTTAAATCTTGAACTTTTGAGGTATCTTGGGCCTGGCTTTTTGGTAACGGTAGGGTTTATAGACCCTGGAAACTGGGCGACTAACATAGCTGCCGGCTCTCCTTCGATTATTCCCTCTTATGGGTGATAACGATTTCAACGTTGATGCTGATATTTCTTCAGCATATGTCAGCGCACCTCGGTATAGTAACAGGCACATGCCTGTCTGAGCCGTGCAGGCGGTGGTTTCCGACATGGACTAATTACATCTTCGGCGGCTCAATCATGATTGCATGTGTTGCCACAGCCCTTGCTGAATTTTTAGGGGCGTCAATCGGATTAACCATACTCTTCAGATTTCCGCTTGCACTCTCTGCCCTGATTTCAGGTGGCATTATATTGATGCTGGTAACTATCCAGAAATACGAGCAGACTGAACATCTTATTATATCATTCGTATCTATCATAGGTTTCTGCTACCTTATGGAGCTTTTCCTTGTCAAACCTGACTGGGGCGAGGCAATACAGGCAAGCGTTATTCCGAAAATAGATTCATCAAGTATCTTTATAGCAATGGGTATGCTTGGAGCTGTTGTCATGCCCTATAATCTTTACCTCCACTCCGAGGTTATCCAGAAGCGGAACTGGTATGCCACGACCAATGAGCGGAAACGACAACTCCTCAGGTACGAATTCCTTGATACGCTTCTTGCCATGGGCGCCGGGTGGATGATTAATTGCGCCATGGTAATTGTTGCGGCTGCGGTATTTTTCAGGCATGGCGTGGAGGTAAACGATGTGATGCAGGCCGCCGAAACCTTGAAACCCCTCGCAGGAAGACTTGCAGAATTCCTCTTTGCAATAGCGCTCATCTGCGCCGGGTTTTCTTCTTCCATTACTGCATGCCTTGCAGGCGGCGCTGTATTTACAGGATTTCTGGGTAAAGAAATAACTCCAACGAGCTCATAGTTCCGCCTCGGCGTGCTTATCACTGCTGTACCAGCAATCGCATTTATAACACTATTGACTGACACCTATAAGGCTCTCATATGGAGTCAGGTTATACTTTCCATACAGCTTCCACTCACCATTATGCCTCTCGTATTGCTCACACGCAGCCGCAAAGTTATGGGAGAATATGCCAACGGCCGGTTTGAGAATCTTTTATTATACCTCTGCGGAGGTATAATAATTTTTCTGAATGTCCTTTTGCTGTTGAGCTTTTTCGGCTTTAGATTCTAACAGCCTTTTCTAAACCCTCAGTTATTTCTTATGCTTGCCTGGCACAATCTCCACCTGCAGGCTTGTCACTTCATTACCAGTTTGATTAAGGGTTATACCGTAACTTTTACGGGGGAGCCCGTATGCCTCAAATTGGGCGTATTCATTCACAATACGAAAACCTTCCACCCCTTTTGGATACACACATTCTTTCTCGAGACAGATGTGCCATTTGACATCTTTAGCGAGTTTATATTTCACATATCTCTTTTCAGCGTCTTTTTTATCCTTTATCTCAATAGTGATACTGCTGTCAGTGGAATTCATATCCACCAATCTTCCCTTTATTTCCTTTTCCTGCGCTACTGCTGAAATAGCAAACATTACTATAATTGCAATAATTGAAAGACTCATTGTTAATTTCATAATTCACTGCCCCCTTTCTTAATTGTAGTTTAGTTATATTGGAATTATAGCCTGCATTTTGAGATTGTCAATTTTAACAACTCTTAAAAATATGTTTTTGGATCTCTTACTCAGGCAGCCCTGTTATGTCTTGCCTGCCTTTCTCTATCTGTGTTATCTTTTAGCCATGCAAAATATAAAAGACTTCACGCTTAAAGAGATTGAGCAATGGTTGGTCTCTTTTGAAGAAAAGTCTTATAAGGCATTGCAGATATTTGCATGGGTGTTCAATAGAGGCGTCGGTTCTTTTGATGAAATGACAGACCTGTCGAAAGAATTAAGGGAAAAGCTCAAGGAAACTTTCTCCATCAGTAAACCGAAGATTTTTGCAATAGAAAAATCAAAAGACGGGACAAAAAAACTTCTTTTGGAACTGGAGGATAAAAATTATATTGAATGCGTGTTGATACCAGAGGAGGATAGGCTTACGCTCTGCATTTCCAGTCAAGTAGGATGCCCGTTGGACTGCGGTTTTTGCATGACAGGCAAAAGCGGGTTTGTAAGAAATCTAAAATTATCCGAGATGGCTGACCAAGTCTTTGCGGCACAGGGTGTACTTTCTGACAACCATAAAATTACTAATCTTGTGCTTATGGGCATGGGAGAGCCCCTCTTAAACTATGAAGAGGTTATCAAATTTCTCAATATTGCTATTCATCAAAAAGGCCTCGGCTTTGCGCCAAGAAGGGTAACTGTTTCAACCTCCGGTGTTGCCCCGATGATAGAAAGGCTCGGCAGAGAAACAAAGGTAAATCTTGCAGTGTCGCTGAATGCAGCAACGGATGAGATAAGAAACCGTTTAATGCCGATCAATAAAAAATATCCATTGCAGATTCTGCTTGATGCATGCAGAAAATATCCTGCGGTGAGAAACAGGCACATAACATTTGAATATATCATGATGCAAGACGTTAATGATTCTATAAAAGACGCAGAAAGGCTGGTAGAATTGCTCAAAGGCATAAGATGCAAGATAAATCTGATACCGTTCAATCCGTTCCCTATCAGTGAATTTAAAAGACCGCCGGAAAAGACAATATTGAATTTTCAGAAGGTTCTTCTGGACAACAATTATGTTGTTATAATAAGGGCAAGCAAAGGGCAGGACATATCAGCTGAGTGCGGACAGTTGAGGGGGAAACTGCAAGGATGATTACACAGATTAAAACTGCTTCGTGGTCTGAATCCGTGTAATCTATTTTTGCAATCTGTGTAATCATTTTGTAAAGGAGAAAATACATGGCGAAGACAAAACACGAAGAAAGAGAGGAACTCATACGCTGCACAATTTTTTTGGAGGAAGAGCATATAGAGGCCCTTGACGAATTAGCAAAGGAATTCAGTAAAAACCTTGCTCAGAAATGGACGAGGAGCGCAGTCGTAAGGCTTGCGGTAGGCAATTTTCTAACAAATATGAAGAAGATGACATAAGGAGTTTATGGCGGAGGGTGAGGGACTCGAACCCCCAAGGGCGTTAGCCCGCTGGTTTTCAAGACCAGTGACTTACCATTAGCCTAACCCTCCAAGATATGAATGAAAAAACTTTAACAGAACGCTTATTGTCTGTCAACCTCTTATATCAGTATTATTAATTGTCTCATAATAGTAACAACATTATTTTAGCTTTTTAAAATTCAACCAACCAATTTTGTCATGCCCAAATGTTTCTATCCGTCCCCGAATGATTTAATCGGGGATAGAAACATTCGGGGACGCATCCAGCGTCTTTTGCGATATTGGTAAAAGCATAAAGACTCTGGATTCCCGCTTAAAGATTGCGGGAATGACGGCGTGTGAAGTTTTTTGATTTGTGTCAATACTATTTTGAGACCGTTAATAATAACTGCTTTTTTATTTACAAAAAGCATTGAGAGGTTTGCTATTAAAGATATTGACAGTCAATAAAGTTTTTGGTTATATTGCTGACAGATAATTTATGGAAAGGCTATGGGTATAAGAACTCTACATATAAAGCGAGTTACCCTCCACCTTACAAGGTGGCACGGCATATCATCGTCCATAGCCTTTTTAGTTTGGAGTTCGGAGTTGGGAGTTCGGAGTTAGAACAAGAAACTAAAAAACAAGTTTGAAAAGGCCGTGGGCAAATAAAGCTTACGGCCTTTTTGTTTTTAAGTTCACGCTGAAAAATGCCCGACCCCGCTGCGTTGCCTTCGTTGCTGCGCTGCTCACTTGGGGACAGATTTGAAATCTGTCCCCAGTATGCTCCCGCTCCTCAGCGCCTTGCATCTGGGCAATTTTTGAGCGTGAACTGTGGATAGGGGAATTTTATGCAAAATCAAAATTCATCATTAACAGGTTATATACTCATAGCCATCTCTGCTGTAACCTTTTCAGCTAAAGGCATCTTTGCCAAGATTCTTTACAGCTACGGTATGGACCCTGTAACGCTTCTGGCATTGCGGTTTGCCATTGCCCTGCCGTTTTTCTGGGGACTTCTCTTCATCTATCAATCAGAGCGGGTTGGAATTAGAGACCTCATTGTAATTATATTAAGCGGCCTTGTCGGCTTTTATTTTTCTGCGCTTGCCGATTTTTATGGTCTTCTGTACATTGACGCATCGCTGGAGAGGGCAATAATTTATTCGTTTCCGACGATGGTAGTGATACTTACAGCGATTTTATTTAAAGAAAGGATAGGCGGCAGAAAACTATTTGCTTTGATGCTGACTTATGGCGGGCTGGCTCTGGCTCTTAAGGTTTTTAACGGAAATCTGAACGGCCATTTTCTTGGCGCGGGGCTTGTGCTTTTTTCAGCTTTTGTAGGCGCTTTGAGTTATATCCTTACAGAGGCATTGAGCAAAAGGGTTTCTTCTGTTAAGATTTCCGCATATTCAACAACAGCCTGTGCCTTTGCCTTTATAGGTTCATGGCACGGGTCTTACATACCACATGACATGAAGGTGTGGGAGACACTCTTCCTTCTGGCAGTTATCTCCACATTTATCCCTGTTGTAACATTGGCTATGGGAATAAAGAGGATAGGCGCCAGCAGGGCTGCTATTGTCAGTTCTATCGGGCCTGTGTCCACTGCAATCCTTGCCTACATATTTCTTGGCGAGCAGATGGATTTTCTACAAGTTATTGGAATGATACTGGTGATGGCAGGGGTGTTGGTGATTTCTGCAAGGCAAAAGGGAAATTATGTACGATAGGAGATACTATGATTACACGGATTACAAAAGCACATTACGCAGATTAGAAAGGATTATTTTTAATCGGTGTAATCTTTTTAAAAATCTGTGTAATCTATTCATGGGAGAAAATATGGGGCTAAAAATCTTTCAAGTCGATGCATTTACCGATAGGCCATTTACAGGCAATCCTGCAGCGGTTTGCATATTGCCGGAACAAGGGGATGAACGTTGGATGCAAGATGTGGCGCGGGAGATGAATCTATCCGAGACAGCATTTCTCTACAGGCATGAAGATGGATTCAATCTCCGCTGGTTTACTCCATTAGTTGAAGTAGACCTCTGCGGCCATGCAACACTGGCAAGCGCACATATTCTGTGGGAAGAGGGTTACTTGCAACCGGAGCAGAAGGCGCAATTTTATACGCGTAGCGGGTTGTTGACGGCTGAACGCAAAGGAGATTGGATTGAACTCGATTTTCCTTCTGAACCGGAAGAAGAAACAATTCCTCCGATCAACCTTGGCACAGCTTTAGGCGTTACACCTAAATATGCAGGCAAAAACCGTTTTGATTATCTGGTGGAAGTAGACTCAGAGGAGACCGTGCGAAACTTAAAGCCTGATTTCGCTTTGCTTGCAGAGATTCCGGCCAGGGGAATTATCGTTACGAGCCGCGCTGCTTCTAAGGGGTATGATTTTGTCTCACGATTCTTTGCACCAAGGGCAGGAATACATGAAGACCATGTAACAGGCTCTGCCCACTGCTGTCTTGGGCCGTTCTGGAAAAAGAGGCTCAATAAAAATGAATTCGTGGCATATCAGGCATCTGGGCGCGGCGGTGTGGTGCGGGTTAGTGTGGGTAAAGGTCGTGTATATCTCGGAGGACAGACGATTACGGTTCTGCGCGGGGAACTTTTATGATAGCAAGTAGGGTGGACTGCGCCCACCATTTAGGTTTTGCCGCCTTTTTGGTGGGCATAGCCCACCCTTCTGCAAAACCCTGTGAGGGGTAAAACAAAAGAACAGAAACAAGGATTGCAAAAATGTATTTTGCCATAAAACTCTCCTATCTACTTTCCTTGCACACTATAAAGCAAACGCAAGGTTTGAGCCAAAGCCTGTCCCTGAGGGAATCTATCAGGGAACAAGGAAAAGCTGGCTGGACAAGACGGAGCATACTCTTTTAGGTATGTGAGTATTTGGACAGGCAGCTTTGACACAGTATTTGGCCAACGATTGCGTTTGCAAGGATTACTCCTCAAGCGTTGAAATATCCCCCGGCTCAACACCGAGTTCCTTTGCCTTCAACACCCTTCGCATGATTTTACCGCTCCTTGTCTTTGGAAGCCATTCCGTAAATTCAATCTCAGCTGGTATGGCAATTGGGCCAAGTTCTTTTCTTACCTGCTTTTTAATTTCATTCAGAAGAAAATCCGATGGTTTATACCCCTGCTTTAATATAACAAACGCCTTTATTATTTCGCCCTTCAATGCATCTGGCTTTCCTATACACGCAGACTCTGCAACAGCATAATGCGAAACAATGGCGCTCTCGATTTCTGCTGTGCCGAGCCTATAGCCGGACACCTTTATCACATCATCAGCCCTTCCCATGAAAAAGAAATAACCGTCCTCGTCCTGCCGTGCCATATCGCCTGCAAGATAGACATTGTCTATGGTTTGCCAGTATTGCGCATATCGTTCAGGATCTTTATAAACCGTCTTCATCATAGCAGGCCACGGCTTTTTTATGGTCATAAATCCACCTTCATTTGCAGGCAGAGGTTTTCCCTCTCGGTCAACAATAGCAGGCTCAATGCCCGGAAACGGTTTTGCAGCGGAACCTGGCTTGAGCGCCATGCACGGCAAAGGCGTAACGAGTATCATGCCTGTCTCTGTCTGCCACCATGTGTCCATTATCGGAAGTTTATTTCCAGTAACCTTTCTATACCAGAGCCATGCCTCAGGGTTTATCGGCTCTCCTACTGAGCCAAGAATTTTAAGGCTTGTGAGGTCATACTTCTGCGGCCAGTCATCGCCATATTTCATAAGAAGCCTTATGGCCGTCGGTGTTGTATAGAATATATTAACGCCGTATTTCTCTATCAGACCCCACCACCTGCCGGGATCAGGGAAATCAGGCGCGCCCTCTGCAAAAAGTATTGTGGCGCCATTGAGGAGAGGCCCGTATACAATGTAGCTGTGTCCCGTCACCCAGCCAGGGTCTGCTGTGCAGAACATGATGTCCTCGTCCTTCAAATCAAAGACCCATTTTGTTGTGATATATGTTCCGACCATATAACCGCCGTGAACATGAAGCACGCCCTTTGGCTTTCCTGTTGTGCCTGATGTATAAAGCGTGAACAACGGGTCTTCAGCGTCCATTTGAACAGCTTCAAACTTTGCAGATGCCTTTTCCATTCCTTCGTGCCAGTCAATTTCATTTTTGGATTTTAACTCCTGACTCTTGACTCCTGACTCCTGACTTCTATATTCTGCCCTTTTCACAACAACAACCTTTTCAACGCTCGGACAATCCTTTACTGCCTCATCAACAATATGTTTCAAAGGTATGCATTTTGCCCTCTGATATCCGCAGTCCGCAGTTATAACAACCTTTGCCTCAGCGTCATGAATCCTGCTCTGGAGAGCGGCGGCACTGAATCCTGAATATACAAGGCTGTGAACAGCGCCGAGTCTTGCACAGGCAAGCATTGCAATAATCTGCTCAGGTATCCTTGGCATATAGATTGTTACCCTATCACCCTTTCTAATGCCAATCTCAAAGAGCATATTTGCGCATCTGTTTACATTTCTTAAAAGCTCATCATAGGTGATAATCCTCTCTGCGCCGTCCTCGCCAACCCATATAATTGCCGCCTTGTTCCTTCTCCATGACTTTACATGCCTGTCAAGACAGTTGTATGTAATATTGCATCTTGCGCCGACAAACCAGCTTGCCCAGGGATGCTCCCATTTTAAGACCTTCTTCCACGGCTCGAACCACTCAAGCTCCTTTGCAATCTCTCCCCAGAATGTTTCAGGGTTTTCTATAGAATGTTTATAAACCTTTTCGTAATCCTTTATCCACGCCCTTTCAATAACATCCTTTGAAGGCTTAAAAACCTCTTCAACCTTCAGCATACTTTCTACATGTTCATCTGACATAAAACCCCCTATTTTTAATTAAGAATTATGAATTGGAATTTATGAACAGTAAAATAGTCCCTAATAATAGAGTATACACATTAAATGTCTCAAAATCTGAACCAAAAACTCATACCATTCCCGCAATCTTTAAGCGGGAATCCAGAGTCTTTATCTTGTTGCCTATATTGCAAAAATACTGGATGCCCGATAGAAACATTCGGGCATGACATTTTTTGGTTCCGGCTTGTCCAGGTTAGGTATTTTTCAGCGTGAACTCTTTGCTAACACTGCCGCTGCCCTTGCTGCCTCCTCCGGGCTTGAAAATACAGGCAATCCTGCTTCCTCAAACATTCTATTCCTCTTCCGGCTGTATTCCCCGCCCGGGCTGCATATTATCACAGGTTTTTTCAATTCTGCGGCAGCACCCGCCAGCATTCCTATAAGTTTATCCGTCAGAGTCGGCGGCCCCCATAATACCATTACTATCGCCGCATCATACTCAGCCATCGCCTCTTTCACTGCCATAACATAGTCATCATCCGTAACACTACCGGTAAGGTCTATGGGATTGCCCACTGCGCAGAATGGCGGAAGTTTTGATGCAAGGGTGTTTTTAATCTCTTGAGACGGCTCTGCAACCTGAAGCCCAAAATCATTGCACGCATCCGCAATGCTTGCGCCCATGCCGCCGCCGTCGGTTACAACCAACACCCGCTTCCCGTCAGCAGGATATTGTTTACTCAAAACCTTGCATGCATCAAGGAATTCGCTGTAGCCCTTTACCTCTATTATCCCTGCCTTTTTGAACGCTGCGCTGTAAATCTCATACTTCCCTGCTATCGCGCCTGTATGCGATTTGGCAGCAGACATTCCTGCTTCATGCCTGCCTACCTTAATGGCAAAAACAGGCTTTTTCTGCGCGCAGCTCTTGGCAGCCTCTATAAATCTTTTGCCGTCATCCACTGACTCCATATAAATGCCGACAACCTTTGTTGATTTATCTTCTGCGAGATATTCCAGGCAATCCGTTTCTCCCACATCCACCCTATTGCCGTAGTTAACTATCTTTGCAACGCCGAGCCCTTCTGCTGAAAGTTCATCCATGATAGTGCCTGCAAATGAGCCGCTTTGCGATAGGATAGATAATCCGCCAACCTGCGGTCTCCTTACTCTTTCCCTTAAAACAAAAAAAGTGTCAATCTTGAAAATATTGTCAAAAACCCCGAGACAATTCGGCCCCATAATCCTGATGCCTGTTTCCCCTGTAATCTTTTTCAGCCTCACCTCCAACTCCGCGCCTTCCTGCCCTGTTTCTTTAAATCCGGCGCTTACGATAATTGCGCCCTTTGCCTTTTTTCTTGCAACATCTTCCATTGCGCCTAAAACTTGGGATGCAGGTATGCAGAGGATTGCCAAATCCACATCTTCTTTTATATCGCTTACGGATTGATGGCATTCCATGCTATCAATGGTTTTATATTTCGGATTTACAGGATATATATCTCCCTGAAAGCCTATATCTTTGAGGCTGTTCATAATTGCATGGGAAAGCTTGCCTGCAACAGACGATGCGCCTACAATGGCGATGGATTTGGGGTTAAAAAAAAAGGATATATCTTTGTTTTTCACATTTTACCTCTATTCACCCTCCCCTTTTTCCCCTCCCGTCAAGGGAGGGGAAAATTATAGTGACGACAAAAATAAGTAGATGTAGTTTGCCCATTTATGTGCGCATTTTAAAACCGCCGATAAATCGGCAGACTACAAATTTATGTCGCTGGCTATAAGTTCCCTCTCCCCTTGCGGAAGAGGGTAAGGGTGAGGGGTATCACTTCACCTTCTTCATAAACATCACATAATCAAAATACTCATCAAACATCTCTCTTGCCTTTTCAATCTTATTTTTACCACTCAGGTGAAGCATAGAAATCGCCCGCTCTATCTTTTCAATTGTTGAAAGCGTATCATCCCGGACAACCATTATTGGAACGCCTGCCATCTCTGCCTTTCCTATAATAATATTATTCGGCATCTGCCCGCCGGTTAATATCAGACATCTGGTAGAAGTTTCAAGCGCAGCAAGCTGTATGTCTGTCCTATGCGCGCCGGTGATGACAGCCTTGTTAGACGTCTTTCTAAAATATTTCATGGCGTTGTCCACATCCATTGCGCCGATGCTCAAATGCTCAATAAGCTCTCCTGTCTTTTCTTTAGCGCAGATAATATCGCCATTTAATGCGTCCCTCGCATCCTCAACTGATATGGAATGTAAAAGCGGCTCTTCAGGGAATATACCGAAGACATCAATGCCTTTATTTTTAAGAAACTGCGCAACATTCTTCTTCATATAATCAATGCCTTCATGCGGCACAAAGTTCAATACAACACCCTTTAGACTCTTTCCAAAATAATCCTTTGCAGAAAGGATAGCATCTATGGTTGAGCTGTCTTTATACCTCTCAACCATCAACACCTTTGCCTTAAAGAGTTTTGCAATTTTAATACCTGATATGCCAAGCATACTGCCGTCCGTAAAATTCCCTGCCCCGCCGATTAAAGCCGCATCCTTTCCCTTTGTAGTTTTATTAAATGCAGATAATATTGTCTTGTCAATAATCTTTGCTTTGCCTTTTATCGCCTGCATAAATAAATCATGCGTCAATATCACAGGGCATATATCTTCAATCGGCTCCTTTAAATCCAGAATCTCTTTTATGGAGTGAGCAGCGCTGTCCTGAGACTTTGCAAAGGGTTTTATATATCCGACCTTAAGCCCCTCTGTCTTCATCTTCAACCCCAAGCCGATAACGATCATACTCTTGCCGGAAAATTCAGACGATGAACCGATATATATAGAAATCATACATGCACTCCTTTTTAATGCAAATATATTATAATTCGTCTCCATGTTTAAATGGAGGCTCTTTGTCTCCTACCCATAACGACCTCAATTCAACAGGGATTTTATCTTGGTTTTGCATATAAATTCTTCTTGTAGAAACAAACTGTTTTTTGTATATACTATCAATTGGGGAGCAATAAAGTGTTTCTGTCTATTACTATCAAAAACCTCAGCCGATCAAATTAGTAATTATATTTATCATGGTCTCTTTTTCTTTTGGGTCGCTTATGGCAATCAAAAGCGCCAATGCCGTCAAAGCATTGTCATTTATCTTTCGTTCCCAGTTTTTCTTATGTGAATAATTATTCCGCTCAAGAAAGTAAACAAACAATATGGAGGCAATTCGTTTATTGCCGTCTAAAAACGGATGGTCTTTGATAATAAGATATAAAAGATGCGCTGCCTTTTCTTCTATACTCTTATAAACCTCTTTTCCTCCAAAGGTCTGATACAGCCCCTTGATAATCCCCTCAAACCTGCCGGAGTTCTCTTTTCCAAAAAGTTCGCCGGCTTCTTTTTTGGCTATGAGCTCTTGCTTGAGATTTACCATAATCCTCTCGCAATCATCTATCTCTAAAACAAATTTGGCTCTGCCTTTTTGTTTTTTAGTTAATTTCCCCTTATCATACTGCTCCAGAATTGAAAGTGATTTTGAATATGAAGAAAGTAAACTTAAAATCTCCTGCGCCTGCCCTTTAAGAAGTTCATGTTTTGCTTTTTCTTCTAAAAAGGAGATGGAATCTTGAAGTTGTTTCAAATTACCCTGTGCTTTCAACAATCGTTTTTCGTTTATTGTATAGCCTCTGACCAAATGGTTTTTGAGTGTCTTCGTAGCCCAGATGCGGAATTGAGTTGCTCTTTGAGAATTAACTCTGTAGCTAATAGATATAATCATATCCAAGTTGTAAAGGTTCATTTTTCTTGTTTTACCATCAGCGGCAACCTGTTCTAAAATGGAACAGGTTGGTTTGGAGTTAAGTTCTTTAATTTTGTAAATATTTTGAATATGCTTGACTATTGCAGGGCGGTTTACATCAAAAAGTAAAGCTATTTGATGAGCATCAAGCCAAACTGTTTCTTGTTCCAGCCGCACATCTATTCTTGGCCCATCTTTAGCCTCGTAAATTATTACTTCGCCTTTGCTTATTTTATGTTTTATTTCCGTCATATCATCACCTTAAGTTCATTGCATCTCTCATTTTTCAGCGTTAACCTATCCCCATCCTCACATCCACCGCCACAACCCCTTCCCCTTCAGGCAAAACCATCAATGGATTTATGTCCATCTCTATAATCTCAGGGAAATCCGTAACTAATTGCGACAATCTTAAGATTGCATTTATCAGGGCATTTATATCAGATTTTTTCTCGCCGCGCACGCCTTTTAGGATTGGAAAGCCCTTAACTTCTTCAAGCATGGACTCAACATCCCGCCGCAAAAACGGCGCCACCCGAAAGGCAACATCCTTCATCACCTCTACATATATGCCTCCAAGCCCGAACATTATGAGAGGGCCGAAGCTCCTGTCATGGCTCATGCCGAGGATTACCTCTTTGCCTTTTACCATTTTCTGAATGTTGACGCCAAGAATTATTGCATTCGGTATATGTCTTTTTGCCTTGGATGTCATTTCAAGAAAGGCTTTTTTTACCTCTCTTTTATCCTTCAGGCCAACCCGCACGCCGCCCACCTCTGTCTTATGGATAATGTCGGGGGAGGCAATCTTCATAACAACCGGATAGCCCAGCTTTTCTGCTGCCTTTACTGCCTCATTTGATGTCTCTGCAAGAACCGCATCAGGCGTTTTAAAACCATAAGCCTCTATGATTGATTTTGCCTCATCTAAAATAATTGCCTTGCCGTTATCAACTGCTTTTTTTAATATGTCTTCTGCACGGGCTTTGTCTACATTGAATGAAACTGGTTTATCATCAGGCAATTTAAGTGTTTCCACATACTGCGCCATCCTTGCAAATGACCGGACAGCCCTTTCAGGATATGGATAATTCGGGACTCCGTTTTCCTGCAATATGTTTACTGCATTCCTTACAGAGACCTCTCCCATGAATGATGTCATAATGGTCTTTTGGGAATTTGTAGAGGCAATCCTCCCCCTGTCCCCCTGTGGGGACAGATTTGAAATCTGTCCCCATAAAAGGGGGATAAAGGGGGCGATTACTCCTACAACAGCCCTCGCAATATTATCCACATCTGTCATTGCCTGAGGCGTGAGCAAAACAAGCCCTGCGTCAACATTGTTGTCATTTAATACAATATTTAGAGCATCTTTGTATCTGTCGGATTTTGCATCGCCTATCACATCCACAGGATTGAATAGACCTGCTGTTGGAGGGAGTTTCTGCCTTAAGCTGTCAAGCGTATCGCTTGAAAATTGCGCCATCTCAATCCCTTTTGTATTCTCTACTGCATCAGCGGCAATAATCCCTGGCCCGCCTGCGTTTGTTATGATGGCAAGCCTGCTGCCTTGCGGCAAAGGCTGCTCTGCAAAGAGGATTGCATAGTCAAAAAGTTCCTCTATGGACATTGCCCTTATAATGCCTGTTTGGAAAAATGCGGCATTAAATGCCTTGTCAGAGCCTGCAAGCGTGCCTGTATGCGAGGATGCTGCCCTTGCGCCTGCTTGAGTGCCGCCGGCCTTTATAAGTATAACAGGCTTTTTCTGGACAGCCTTTTTTGCAATGTCCATAAATGCCTTTCCGTTTTCAATGCCCTCAAGATAGCCGAGGATAACGGAAGTTTCATCATCATTTGCCAGATACTCAAGCAAATCAATTTCAGATAAATCAGCCTTGTTGCCTAGACTAATAAATTTTGAAAATCCAACATTTGTGCCAATTGCCCAGTCAAGTATTGCAGTGCAAAGCGCGCCTGATTGCGAGAAGAACGCAATCCTGCCTTTTGGCGGCATACCCTTTGCAAAAGAGGCATTTAGGTTTGAATTGGTGTCTATAAGCCCAAGACAGTTCGGGCCGAGAAGTCTTATGCCAAGAGCTTTTGCCTTTGATACAATTTCCTTTTCAAGCCTTGCGCCTTCTGCGCCTGTTTCCTTAAAACCGGCAGATATGATAATGGCAGACCTTACGCCTTTTTTGGCGCAATCATCAAGCGCCGCCGGTATAAATTTTGGCGGGATTACGATTATTGCAAGGTCTATGTCGGAGTCTGCATCTAAAACCGATGGAAATGTCTTGAGTCCGAGAATTTCAGAAGATTTGGGGTTTACCGGAAATATTTTGCCGGGGAATCCCCGCTTACTGCCCCCGATAGAACCATTCGAGGGCAGGCCTGCGAGGACAAGTTTATCATTGATAAGGTTTGCGAGGATGCTGTGCCCTGTCTTTCCCTCTTCCCTTGATGCTCCTATGACTGCAACGGATTTGGGTCTAAAAAAATTGTCCAGCACACAGCCTCCTTACCAATTCACGCTGAAAAATGGCCATCTGCTGTGTTGCCGAAGCCTGTTCCGAGCGAAGCGAGGAATCTCAATTTGGATTATGAGTAGTATTCCCCTTGCGTTGACTTCAAGAATTGTTTCGGCTTCGCCTCACAACCGCTGCGCTGCTCACTTGGGGACAGATTTGAAATCTGTCCCCAGTATGCTCCCGCTGCTCGCTCCTCAGCGCCTTGCATCTCACCAGTTTTTGAGCGTGAATTTACAATAAATAAAGGCAATCTCGGTATTAACAGGCTGTTGAAAAAGGCATCAACAGCCTTGATTACACAGATTAGGAAAAACGATTACACAGATATTTCAATGGGTTTTAATCTGTGAAATCTAATCTTTTATCCGTGTAATCGGAGTTTGTTGAGTTTTTCAACAAACTGTTAACTAACTGGGCCGATTATATATAGGAATATAGGATTTAGCAATTATCAAATAATAAACCAATGAGTAACCAAAAACCTGAAAATAAAACAACGCCAAGAAATGCCGTCAGATGCATAATCTTTACCGTATCTTTTACCGATTTAATCGTAAACTCATTATTCTTGTCCCCGATGAACGGCCTGTGATGAGGCTCTCCGAAATAATAATTTGTGCCGCCCAATTGCAAACCCAATGCCCCTGCCGCTGCTGCCTCAGGATAACCTGCATTGGGGCTTGGGTGATTCCCTGAATCCCTCAAAATTATTCTTAAAGAATTTTTCCAATCAAGCCTCAAGATGAAAGAGGCAGCAACCATGAGTATCGCTGTAATCCTTGCAGGGATGAAATTGGCAATATCATCCATTCTTGCAGAAAACCAGCCGAAGTTTTTGTATTTCTCGTTTTTATAGCCGACCATTGAATCAAGGGTATTGACCGCCTTATACGTCAAAGCCAGCGCAGGTCCGCCTATTGCCAGATAAAAAAAAGGGGCAATAATGCCGTCGGATGTATTTTCGGCGATGGTTTCAACAACAGCGCGATAGATTTCTTCTTCTGATAGATTTTGCGTATCACGGCCGACAATATTGGAAAGCCTTTCCCTGGCTCTATCAAGATGTCCCCCCACCCAACCCTCCCCCGCAAGGGGGGAGGGCAAGGGAGGGGGGGAAACCTTTTCAATCTCCCCTACAACTCCATATGCCTCCTGATGCAGGGATTTTATGGAAAGGGTGGTATAGGCGAGGAAGATAGAAAAAATAAGAAATAAGAAATGAGAAATTAGAAATGAGAAATATAATAAAAACCACACCAAACCAAATACTGTTCCAACAACAATGAGAAAAAGAAAAACCCCTCCAACCTTTTCACTCCAACCCTCCCCTTCCCCCCCCTTTACTAAAGGGGGGGCTGGGGGGGTTGCAAATCGCCTTATCTTACCTTCAAGAAATGCAATATAGCTGCCAATCCATCTTACAGGATGCGGAAGCCATTTGGGGTCGCCGAGGATTAAATCAAGGAGATAGGCAAAAAAGATTGTGAATGACAGGGAATGAATTGAGAGCGGACTAACGGAGAGCATAGGCAGTAAGAAGTATAACTACTATCCCTAATATCAGAATCACAACATTCATTATCATTGAGTTTCTGTGAATGGCCTTAAACTTGAACCTCAATGCCTCTTTTTGTGTTTGGTCTTCTGTTGCACGAATTTGCACCTTGACCTCCATTGCATTCTTGCCGATTACCTTACCGGCATAAAACACAAGCGCGGTCATCAAAACCAACAAACCAATTCTTGCCCAGGGGTAAGCCTTTTCCTGAAAAGACAATATCATTATCGTTGCAACGGCTGTGATGCTGCAAATATAGCCGATCATCCAGTATTTGGGAAATATGTCTCCCACCACATCGCCTGCGGTCTCTCTGGGCAAAATCTTAAATATGCTCGGCGCAGCAATGAATGAGAAAAATATCATGCCACCAAGCCAGGCAACTAAGGAAAGGAGGTGTAGGAATCTAATCAATGTCATCATATATTTGCTCCAAAATACCTTAACTCCACCTTCCCCTCTTTAGCAAAGAGGTGGAAAAATCAGTTAGTTCTTCCCCTTTATTTAAAGGGGAGGTCAGAAGGGGTTGTATTTTCATGCCCCTTTGTGAGGCAAAGGCTCATGAGTGTTTGGTACTATCTAAGCACCGCTACCAAACCGCTTCCTCCTGCTATCGGAGCCTCCAGAGTAACCTCAGCGCTGCCGTCATCCTTATATTCTTCTTTAACCACCCTTGCACCTTTAACAAAGCCTTCTATGCGGGTTATTTCTATGTGCTTCTCGTTAAGGTATTCTTTCATGCCCTTGTCAGGAGGCGTCTTCATCTGCAGAATTGTTTCAAGGAGCGCCTTGTATCCCTCAACCTTTGCAGCGCGCATAGCAAGGATTTTGGCCTGGCCTGGGTTTGTGATGTGCTGCGGCGGCAGACCGCGGCCAATTGCGGTTATTACCCCTTTCTGCCAGTCAACTCCTTCTACTTGCGATACGACAACTACTCCTTTATATGCCTCTGCAAATTCAGCAGGAATATTTTCAGCAGACGGCGCTACCTCTGCCTTTTTTTCAACTACTGAAGTTTGAGTTTCTTCTTTTACCGGCTCCTCTTTCTTGCCACAGGCGGTTAATACAGTGAAGAGTAAAATAAGGGGCAAGAGGCAAGGGGCAAGAGACAAGAAAAATCTGACCCTTGCCCCCTGACCCATGATCCAACTCCCTCTTACCTCTGACTCTCTGACTCTCTGACACTTTGACTCTTTCATTTCAACCCTCCTCTCTAATCTTTCTCAATGTCTTCTTTATCGCAATCTTCTTTTTTTCGTCAAGCCGTTTCTTCTTCTGCGATATTGAAATCTTGGTTTGGATACGTTTTTTAGGTTTATAATACAACTTTGCAATGGCCTTTTTAAGCCTCTCCATTGCAACTTCCTTGTTAAGATGCTGGGAACGTCTCTCTGACGCCTGCGCAACAATCCCTGTCGGGATATGCCTAATGCGGACAGCGGTGGCGGTTTTATTCTTGTGCTGGCCGCCGGGACCGGAACTCCGATAAAATTCTATCTCAATATCGGATTTTTTTATATTGATAGCAGAGTTTGCAGACATGCGCAATCCAATTTCTTTATTGCCACTCAAAATTCCTTCGCAATCTTTGAAATTTCCTTAACAGGCAATGCCATGATATTTCGCCCTACAGGATAAGATTCTTTACCCGGATAAATAATAAACCCCTTTTTGCATGACAGGTCTTCACATGCCATCCAAAATCCCTTTTCCGCCTTCGGGCTCAAGGAATATTTAACCTCTATTGCTATGGGTCTATTCTTCCTGTCAAAGACCAATAAATCAACTTCAGCGCCAGCGCCTGTTCTATAAAAATAAAGAGGTGTATTTTCGGGCAAGATTCCTGCTATCTGTTCAATAACAAACCCTTCCCATGAACTGCCAACAACAGGATGCGCCTGCAAATCATCAAATGTTTTTACCATTAACAAGGCATGTAAAAAACCCGAATCCCGGATATAGACCTTTGGTGATTTTATCAGCCTTTTCTTGATATTTAAATGGTAAGGCTGAAGTTGTCTCACTATAAATGTTTCTTCAAGGATGTCAAGATAATGTCGGACTGTCGGCGCTGAAAGTCCAAGCCCACTTGCAATCTTGCTTGCATTCCAGAGTTGTCCGTGCATATGCGCAACCATTGTCCAGAATCTCCGTAAATTTATTGACGGCACATGGATGCCGAGCTGCGGTATATCCCTTTCAAGATATGTCCTGATAAACGACTCCCGCCAGATAAAGCTATCATTGGAATCTTTTGCAAGGTAGCTATTGGGGAAACCTCCCCTTAACCATAAGGCGTTAAGGTTATCATATCCTATTTCCTTCAGGGCAAAGGGTTTTAACTCGTGATAGATTATGCGGCCTGCAAGGCTTTCTGAAGAATGTTTAATCAACTGCGGCGAGGCTGAACCCAAAATAAGGAATCTCCCCCCAACCCTTTTTTTATCTACCATAGCCCGTATAAGCGGAAAAAGCGCAGGCATACGCTGTATCTCATCAATAATCACGAGGCAGTCAGTGAATTGGTTTAAATATAATTCAGGTTCTTGCAGTTTACTCAGATCCGAAGGCAATTCAATATCAAGGTAAACAACCCTTTTCCTTAGTGCCTTTGCAATTATTTTGGCAAGGGTGGTTTTACCAACCTGACGACAGCCAATCAATCCCACTACAGGGTATCTGCCAAGGAAGGCTATGACTGCCTTTTTTAGTTCCCTCTCTAATATCATGCTTGCATTTTAAAACAAGCAGTTTCATTTTGCAAGGATAAAATTAGAGACGAATTTTCAATGGCGATTCTTTTCATTTATTGCCGCGATAGGTTATGTGGTAAATTGCACGGCATTGCTATATGAAGCCTATAGCATTTTAAAGCCTATTTTATCGATGTAAAGAATGTAAAGAATTGACCTCAAAAACCTTTTTGTCATCAATGCCAAAAATTAAGTATGGTGTCCCCAGAATTAGGGAGATACCAAAATTTTTTAGTACCAGTATTCATGTTTGCGAATTTAAAGCTCTTAAATTATACATACGAGGGGGCAATTCTTTCATGAGGGGGAATAAAAGAAAAAAACCTAAATAGATTTTTCAGGGGTCTCAACTTGGGCAACCTTTTGTTTTTTTCTCCCAAATACAAAAACGGACACAAGGCTTACCAAACTTGCTCCGCTTATAGCTGCACCCCAGGGTTTATCGAGTAATACACAAACAATTCCACCTATTAATCCTATGATACCAAGTGTAAAGCCGAACCACTGTCCCTTCTTACGCAATCCTGTCTCTGTTTCAATCATGGTTTTTTCAATATGTTGGCGGTGAGATGCTTGTTGCTCGGCCATACAAATAATACGATTAGCAGCGTCTGGAACTATTTGATTGTAATGAGCTAAAATTTCAGGATGTGGCAGAGGCCCTGTAAATTGTTGAATGGTTTGTATTACTTGTCCGCTTGGCGGGTTTGTTTTCGTTAGATTTTTATTATGGTTCGCCATGAAGATTCTTTTCGTATTTTGCTATAGCGTCAAGTAAATCCTGTCCAACCATCTTCCAGTCCGCTCCCAAAGATTGCAAGTCTGTTCTTGTAAGCGAGACTATATTGGACACGTCAAGAGTTGCATCAATATCCAAAACAGAGGACATACCTTCTATGAATGCATAATTCCTTCTCATAATTACCTCCTTTATTAACCCGGAGATATTCTTATTCAAATTTTCATTTTTGTCAATGACAAATATAGCATGGTCAAGCCCGCCTATAACAAGAGAGGGTGAGCGAGAGGTGAGAGGGTCTTGCAATATACAACCCGCTTAATTTTATCTGCCAACTGCTGTAATCATCCATTCTTCCTGCTCATTATACAAGTTGAGCCTTTCAGACTCTTATGTGTAGTTGCCCAATTTATTGGGCGCATTGTAACTCAAGGCTTTAGCCGTGAAAAACTCAAACCTGAAGGTTTGACTTACAATCGCCGATAAATCGGCAAACTACAACTCGCTGTGCATGCTCAAGCCTCAAAAACTTTTGCTGTCTATTAAGACCTTCTCACCTTTCATAATGCCTTATCTCTTCAGCAGATTTGTCAAATTCAAGTTTGCCTTTCATTGATTTTATCTTCTCTATTTTTTTTCTTCGCAAATAGTCATCTATAACTATTTTTACAGCAGAAGTCTTGCTTTTTGCGTGTGTTTCCCTGAGTATGCTGTCAAGCATATCTTTTCCTATGGTTATAGTGGCTCGCATATGCACTTCTTTCATACAGGGCTTTTCATCACCTCTCAAAAAGCCTCTCTATGAGCTTATATCCTTTTTCTATAAACAGGCCGCTTGCCTTTGCATCTGCTTCTGTGTATGCCTTGCCATGACTATCATTGGAAGGATACAGGGCAAATGGCACAGGGTCTCTGGTATGGGTTTTTTTCGCTATAGGCGTGGGGTGGTCGGGAAGCACAAGAATTCTGTATTGTTTAAATTGAGACAATCCATCAAGCACTCTGCCGACAACCTCTTTATCAAAATCCTCAATGGCCTTTATCTTATTCTTTAAATCGCCGTTGTGGCCCGCCTCATCAGGCGCCTCTACATGCACACATACAAAATCCCTTGTCTCAAGCTCTTTTAAGGCATATTCTGCCTTGCCTCTGTAATTTGTATCAACATAGCCTGTTGCCCCAGGCACATTCACAACCCTTAAGCCGGCATATATACCAAGCCCTTTCAGCAAATCAACTGCTGATATAATAGAGCCTTCAATGCCGAACTTCTCTTTCATGGTCGGCAGTTTCGGCATCCTCCCCTGCCCCCATAGCCAGATGGAATTTGCAGGCTTGTGGCCTTCTTCTTCCCGTTTCACATTTACCGGATGCTCTTTGAGAAGCATCTGCGAGGCATTCATAAGTTGAATAAATTTCTGCGCGCCTTTGCCTTTTGGCAAATAGTCTTTTATCTCTTTGCCGGATATATCATGGGGCGGCGTTGTCTCAAGGCCGTTCGGGCCGCCGCTCCATACCATCAAATGCCTGTAGCTTACGCCAGGATAAAATCTTATTATTTTATCGCCCAATTCCTTGTCAACATCAATAATAATCTCCCTTGCCTCATCAGTAGTAATATGGTCAGCGCTGAAATCATCCATAAAAACCTTGCCGTCCTGCTGGCCCAAAGTAACCAGGTTGCACCGAACGGCAAGGTCGTCAGCCGCCAATTTTACACCAATGCTTGCAGCCTCTAACGGAGACCTGCCTGTATAATATTGCGCCGGATTGTAGCCAAGAACACTCATAATAGCCACATCACTGCCTGGTGAATAGCCGTCAGGCACATTCTGAACAAGGCCGATAGAACCCTTCTGCGCAAGCATATCCATATTGGGCGTCCTGGCTGCATGGAGCGGCGTTTTGTCACCCAATTCTTTAATGGGATAATCAGACATCCCATCGCCTATTAAGATTACAAATTTCATATTTAAAACCCCAACACTTTGACTACCTTATCTAATTCTGGAGGCACTGTAATGGGTTTATCACTTGACTTTATTGCTGTGTCCGGATCCTTAAGCCCATGCCCTGTCAATGTGCAGACAATCGTATCTCCGTTCTTGAAAATATCTCTTTTGTGCATCTTTATCACACCTGCCAAAGATGCGGCAGATGCAGGTTCACAGAATACACCTTCTTTTGCAAGGAGCTTATACGCATAAATGATTTCATCGTCAGACACCATGTCTATCACGCCGCCGGATTCATCCCTTGCCTTTACTGCTGCCTCCCAACTTGAAGGATTGCCTATTCTGATAGCAGAGGCAACTGTCTCCGGGTTTTTTATTGGGTGGCCTTTTACAATAGGCGCTGCGCCCTCTGCCTCAAATCCCATCATCTTCGGAAGATTTTCTATTATCCCCTTTTCCTTAAATTCCTTATATCCCCTCCAGTAAGCAGTTATATTGCCGGCGTTTCCTACCGGCAGAAAATGATACCTTGGCGCAAAGCCAAGCTGATTGCATATCTCAAATGCTGCTGTCTTCTGCCCTTCAAGCCTGTAAGGGTTTATTGAATTAACCAAGGTTACAGGGTATGCCTTGGAGACCTCTTTTACGATTGTCAACGCCTCATCAAAATTACCCTGCACCTGAACAACCTTTGCGCCGTGCATCATTGCCTGGGACAACTTGCCAAGCGCAATCTTGCCTTCGGGTATCAGGACATAGGCCCTTAATCCCCCCCTTACTGCATACGCTGCTGCTGCGGCTGAGGTATTGCCTGTTGAGGCGCATATTATGGCATGGGAACCGTCTTCATTGGCCTTTGATACCGCCATAGTCATACCCCTGTCTTTGAAAGAGCCGGTTGGGTTCAAGCCTTCGTATTTAAGGAATATTTTTAATCCATTCCCGAACAACGCACCCATATTTAATGCCTCTATCAATGGTGTATTGCCTTCCCTCAAGGTAACTATAGAGTCATCTTTTACCTTCGGGAGAAATTCTTGAAACTCCCTGACTATTCCATTCCAATTGCGTGTCTTTATTGCCTGCACAGATGCCCTCCAAAATGATGTGGTGTAGAAGATGGAAAGTGGAGTATGGCAAAATCCTTCCCCTCCTACTTCTCACACCCATGTATTTAAAAGAGATTATCAAAAGAGTGTGAGAAAGTCATCAAGAATTTTCCAGTTCTTTTTTTACATTCTCCAATATTTCAGAAGCCATTCTTTCCATGAAACCGCCTGCAATTATTTCTGCCAACCTTTCCAAAATTGCGCTTGGAAGATGGTATTCCATAGAAAATGTAACCCTCGTGCCGTCTTTTACAGATTCCAATGTATAAGAGCCTGAATTTTGAATACCTTTTATTGACTGCCACACAAACTTTCTTGGTTTTATCATTTCAACCACTCTTCCATCCCATTCAAACTCAATACCATGTATATTCACAATCCAGTGATATGTCTTTGGCCCAATAGCAGAAATTTCTTTTATTAAGCTTGAATATTTAGTAAAATCCTCTACCCTTGCAATAAGGTCAAAGACCTTTTCAGGAGAAGCCTTTATGGCAACTGTCTTTTCTATAAACGGCATAACGATGGATAAGTAAAATAGCGAGGTTTCAATCGCTATTTTACAGAGAAATATTCTTGAAGAAATATTGTATTCAATATGCTATATTTAGACCCCTTACTCTAGCATAAGATACGAAATTATCGCTTGATTATTTATTCCCGCAAGCCATTGTGGAGGATAATATGACAAAAAAATCCATTCTCCTGGTAGAAGACGATGAAGTGATAAGAACCATGGTAAAAGATTATCTTGAGAGGGAATATCATGTAATAGAAACCTCAAGATACGCTGAGGCCGTAAAAAAACTCGCAGATCACATAGACCTCGCGCTTATTGATTATGCCTTGCCAGACCATGATGGATTCGAATTGGCAAGAGCCATACGACAAACAAAACCACACCTGCCTATAATAATGATGACCGCCTACAGCACAGAGACAATGGTGCTTAAGGCGCTCAGGGTCGGAATAACGGATTACATAAAAAAGCCAATGAAACTGACCTATCTTATGAAGAGGGTATCTGAACTGCTCAAAGGACCAAGCGGCGAATTTGACTTTGAATCTGAACATGCAGGGAACAGAAAAGAGTTTATTATGGACAGCGTAGGCTGGTATATTGAAGAAAACTACATGGAGGATTTTTCCCTTGATAAACTCGCAAACAAACTCGGCATAAACAAATTTAATCTTTGCAGGTCATTTAAAGAGAGATTTGGGCAGGGTTTTATATCCTATCTGAATAATATACGAGTAAAAAATGCCGCTGAACTGCTCAAAAAACCCAATTTGAACATCACAGAGATAGCCTATGCTGTTGGTTACAAGAGCTTTACCCAGTTTGAACGAGCGTTTAAAAAAACATACGGCATAGCGCCAAGAGAATATCGGAAGCATAGAAGCAACCCATCGTATAATTAAAAGGCTGTTGAAAAAGTCATCAACAGCCTTGATTACACAGATTAGAAAAAATGATTACACAGATATTTCAAGGAGTTTTAATCTGTGTAACCTGCTCTTTAATCTGTGTAATCAGAGATTGTTGGGTTTTTCAACAAGCTCTTAAAACACCTTTTTTAAACCCTTCTGAAAAGCAAATCTTGCGCCTCAAATCCTATAATGGCAAGCCTTTCCTTATACATAGCAGCCATCTCCGTTCTGAGGAATTGGACTTCCATGGCATAAAGTAAAAACCCTCTTCAACACAGACTACAAAACATCCACACGCCTAATCCTTTCCATTTTCACAACAACACAAAAAATGCTCAATAAAAAGCAAAAAATGCGTAGCATGGGCTCCGCTTTATACATAATATACACCCCTCAATTTTAAATCTTTGTCATGTATTACTCGAAGCATTAGATAGTTTACATTTTTTGTAGAGCCAAAATATCGCCGGGAATAAATCCCAACGCTGCGAAACCTGTGATTCAAGAATCCGTAGCGCCCCCGTTTATCGGGGGCATAACTGGTTAGATGTAAACCCAATTAAAGACCCAGCCCTGAAGGGCGAGGCACCCTGCTCTAACGGGGTAAACCATTTTATGCTTCCTTAATGATTGATTATTGGAACTCTAACTACTCCTCTTATAAAGGGAATTACAAATTGTTCAAAGATTAAACCCTGAATAAGAAAAGGGACTGCCATGGCATATAGTATTTGCAGAAAATGCGGCTATCAAAATACTTGCATTCATCAATGTGATATAAAGCAGCAGCGCTTATACTCATCAAAAATTCATCCACCCTGACTACCTCAAGTTTATTTCCAAATCTGACACAAAAATCATTTACTAAATTAAAAATCCGATTAAAAGGAGAATATCAAACTATGGAAAGTTTAATAACCTATCGAAATGAGGCAATCAAAGAAAATAGATGGTCTGTCAATGACGAGACAGAAAAGTATTACAGACTCCTCGATAAGGCAACGACAAGATTTATTGGCGAGCTTGAAGATATCGAAAAAAGATGCCTTGATTCCCAAGAAACCCCTGATGCACTTTTAAATGCAGTTACAAATGCCATAAATAATATATCTGATGTTTGTGAGGAATTTGAACAAGGTGTTGGTTATGAGAAAGATATAATGAAAGAATCTCAGATTAACTTCAGAAAGAAAACAGATCATATAGTCTCCAAAAGCTATTTCATGAACCGCGCAAGGACATGGCCACAGGGCTATCAGGGGGATTATAAAGCACTGGAAGGGGTCTATAAAAATATGCCTTTATCCAGTGGTACGGGTTACTCTTTAGATAGATATTTTCTTTCTTTGACTCTTGCTGTAGCGGTGCGCGGAAGGCTTGAGATATTGAAAAAACTTTTAAAAACAGAGATTACAACCAAAAAAGGTCTAAGGATACTTGACATAGCCTGCGGTTCATGCCGTGAGATATTTGAGCTTGCGCTTGATATTAAAGAGTCTGATGCAAAGGTGACATGCTTAGATTTTGATTCTGATTCCCTAAGTTTCTCGAGTGAGCGGATATCGTACACAGGGCTCTCTGAAGAAAATATCACTTTTCGCAAGTATAATGCTGTTCGTATGGTAAACCATGAGAAAAATCTTAAAGAATTTGGTATGCAGGATATTATTTACAGCGTTGGATTCTTCGACTATTTGAACGATGAAGTGCTAACACGTCTTCTCAATGCCTTGTACGAACTCCTCCCCCCCGGTGGAAGCCTTATAACATCATTCAAGGACTGTAGACGGTATAGGACTTTTGATTACCACTGGCTTCTGGATTGGGATGGCTTCTTACAACGTACAGAAGAGGATGTATGGAATCTCTTTGAAAAAGCAGGAATCCCGCGCACAAAGATAACCACCATCCGTGAGAAATCAGGGGTCATCAACTTCTTTACAGCTGTGAAATAAATCATAATCCCCCCTCAACCTTGCTTACCCATTCGGAGAAGAGACAAGGTTGAGTGGGGATTTAAAAAAGGCCTTTAGTCCCCTTTGCGATACCTGATTTCAGCAAGGAAATTACTTTGACAGATTGGTTTTATTTGTTATAATCACACGCATGTTAGAAAAGGCAAAGTATCTGGAAGAACAGATTGCCAAGAAACTTCAGTTCTGGAATACCATACTATTGATGCTTGCCATGATCCTTTTCCTGCTCCTGGGGGTGATGGACTACCTTGCAACGCCTCAGAACTTCACAAGGTTTATCTTCTATAGAATAGGCATATCCCTAATCCTTATTGTTCTTTATTACTTGAACAGCATTAAGCAGAACATACTTTACCAACAGATGATAATCGGCACAATGATTATCCTGTCTGCTATTACGATAGAACTTATGATCATCCCCTTTGGCGGCCATACATCGCCATATTATGCTGGAATGAACCTTCTGATAATCGGGGCATTAGGTTTAATACCTTTTAATACCCCTCTAACTATTTTAATAGCGCTCTCTATATATGCAATTTATATGATACCGATTTTACTTTTTGATACCCTGACTAATATTCCCGCCTTTGTTATGAACAATACTTTCATGTTTTCTACTTTTGTCATCACACTCACGCTAAGAATCCTGACTCAAAGGAGTATGATAAATGAGCTTTCCCTCCAGTACGACTTGACAAAAGAAAAGGGTAAACTCGAACAATATTCCACCCAGCTTGAAGACCTTGTTGCTGAAAGGACAAAGGAGCTTTCCGTATCAGAGCAGAGGTTCAGGGAGCTTTTTGATAATGCCAACGACGGCATTGTTGTTCTCAACACAACTGGAATACTCATTAATGTGAATCAGAAATTTTGCGAGCTGCACGGCTTTGAGAAAAATGCGCTTATAGGGATACACTTCAGCTTATTAGAGGGGAAAGACCGCGAAGGCCAAAAAGAGGAAAGATGGAAAAGTATATTGAACGGCGAGGCCATCGTTTATGAGAGCAGGCATTATAAAAAGGATGGAAGCGCTATCCTTCTTGAGGTAAGTTCCAAGGCCATTGATATTGACGGCGAGTTGTATATTCAGTCATTCCACAGGGACATTACTGAGAAAAAGCAATTGCAGGAGCAGTTATTCCAGGCTCAAAAGATGGAATCAATAGGCACATTGGCCGGAGGCATTGCCCATGACTTTAAGAACATACTTATGGCTATCCTTGGCCATGCAGATTTATTGAGTGAATGCGATACCTTGACTGATAAAGCAAGGCAGAGCCTCAGGATTATAGAAAATTCCGCAAGAAAGGCAGGCCATATTATTTCGAACCTCTTAAGCTTTTCCCGCAAAGAAAGCTTTGAAATTCTGCCCCTTAACTTAAATGACGTCATCAGAGACGCTGTTGAGCTGTGTGAAAGCATATCAAAAAAAAGAAACGTAGAAATAAAGATGGAACCCAACGACAACATCCCTTATATTAATGCCGACAATAATCAGTTGGAGCAGGTTTTTATGAACCTTTTCGTAAATGCAATGGATGCAATGCCTAACGGCGGAAAAATAACAATTACAACCGAGTTTTTAGAGTTGGAAGAAAAGGCAGCCGGCCGCATACACCCGTTGCTGACCGCTGGAAAATATATTTTGCTTAAAGTTTCCGATACCGGCACCGGCATACCTGATGAAATAAAGGATAAAATATTTAACCCGTTTTTCACAACCAAAGAAGCCGGTAAAGGCACAGGGCTGGGGCTTGCCATGGTTTATGGAATTGTTAAAGAGCATAAAGGGATAATTGATGTAAAAAGCAAAATTGGCAAAGGGACGACATTTGAGATATATCTGCCGGCTTTTACCAATACCAATGCTGCTGTTGTTCAAGAAGTTTCAAAAGCCGCACCCCCGTCAATGAAAGAGAATATAAGAATACTGGTAGTGGATGATGAAGCCGGTGTATTAAGTTTTGTAAAAGAGACGCTTGAAAGAGAGGGGTATAGACTTATTGCAACCGACAACCCTTATTATGCATTAGAGATATTTGGAGATATTGCAGGCGGCATAGACCTTATTATAACAGATATCAATATGCCGCTCATGGACGGCAAAAAGCTCATCACACATTTTAAGGCAATCAAGCCCACGGTCAAAACAATTGCTATTTCCGCTCATAATGCAAACCCTCTTTTAGGAGATAAGAACATAGATGCATTCATCAGTAAACCGTTTAAAGATGTGCATCTGATTTCCATGATGAACAAGGTTATGGGATTAAAAAATTCCGATATATAATTCAATTATACAGAGCGTCATAACTTCGCATACCTGCGTTGCTCCTCGGCTCGTCGCGCCTTGGTCTGCTTTGTTCTTACGCTCTGTATGCACAATTATTTATGTCGTTATGTATAACAGCCATAAGTCTCTCTCCTTATCAAATCTCATTCTTTTCTGGCCGGTTTTATAAAAAAACCACTTCACAGCGCCCACCCCTTGTTTCTACCTTGCTAAAAAATAATTTTTTGTTTATATTTTTTAGGTAAAATCCGTAAGGTATAAGGTATAGCGAAAGCAATAAATAACTTGTAGGGCAAGCCTTTAGGCTTGCTTCTTTGCAGGGCTAAAGCCCTGCCCTACATCAAGTTATTTATTGCCGTTAGTATAGTATATGCTGACTTGAAGAGCAGCATTAAATTTGCTAAGGTTGGATATAAAAAAATCCTTACATAAGGAGAATCTATGAAGACATATTACGCTCCAGAAGATTTATCTAAATTTCCTACCGTTGGCGAAGGCGCGCCGGAGTTGTGGAAAAAATTTTCAGAATGGTATGGCGCTGTATTTGCCGAAGGCGCCCTTTCTGAAAGGGAGAAGGCATTGATTGCGCTGGCAGTCGCCCATACCGTTCAGTGCCCTTACTGCATAGATGCCTATACCCAGACATGCCTTGAAAAAGGCTCAAACGAGGAACAGATGACAGAGGCCATCCATGTAGCAGCAGCCATCAGAGGGGGCGCATCCCTTGTCCATGGCGTTCAGATGAAAAATGTGGTTAAGAAGATATCCCTATAAAAGGCGAGAGGCAAGGGGTCTATTTCAGTTTTTGTAGTTGCCCATTTATGGGCGCAGTTAAAGTATTATGCAGTTGCCCAACTCATTGGACATTTTTAAATACGCCGATAAATCGGCAGACTACAATTTTGCATCGGAACTTAAGGACAGTATGATTGATCAGACCTATCTCAACCGTTTTGACAACTCTTTATCAGATAGCGGCCTTCATCCTCTCACTGCAACCGGCATCACCATATTCCAGGCGAATGTTGGCAAGCTCTGCAATCAGGCATGCAAACATTGTCATGTTGAGGCAGGGCCGGGTAGAAAAGAGGTAATGCAAAAGGATGTCATGGAGGCATGTTTAAATATTCTTGAAAAAACCGACATCCCGACCATTGATATAACAGGCGGCGCTCCTGAGATGAATCCAAACTTTAAATGGTTTGTAAAGGAATTAAGAAATAAAAACCGTCATATCATAGTTCGTTCAAACCTGACAATACTCATGGAACCTGAGTATAAAAACCTGCCTGAATTTTTCGCAGAAAATAAAGTAGAGGTCGTTGCATCTCTTCCCTATTACCTTGAACAGACTACAGACAGACAACGCGGGAGCGGCGTATTTAATAAGTCCATAGAGACATTAAAGAGGCTCAACAATCTTGGCTATGGCCGGGAGGGTTCTGGCCTTGTTTTAAATCTTGTTTATAACCCGGCAGGCGCATTTCTTCCGCCCTCACAGAAGGCAGTTGAAACTGATTACAAAAGAGAACTGCTGCGAAGATATGGTATTGCATTCAACAACCTTTATACAATCACAAATATGCCTATAGGCCGCTTTTTGAATTATCTCGATGCATCTGAAAATTATAATGCGTACATGGAAAGACTCATCTCAAGCTATAATCCAAATACAGCATCTCAAATTATGTGCCGATATACCCTCTCCGTAAGCTGGGATGGCTATTTATACGACTGTGATTTTAACCAGATGCTTGGAATGAGGGTAAACCACGGCGCACCTTCAAATATAAGAGAATTTGATATGGCTAAACTTTGCAACAGGCGGATTGTAACAGGCATTCACTGCTATGGCTGCACCGCAGGGGCAGGCTCAAGCTGCGGCGGGGCAGTGGTATAGAATTTATCTACTCCCCTCTCCTTGCAGTAGGGCAAGCCAGCCTTTAGCCCCCGAATGATTCTATCGGGGGTTAAAGCAGGGCTAAAGCCCTGCCCTACATATTCAGTATTGTTGGATCAGAGATAACGGTTGGCTGCCAATTCTTTTCTTTCAAAAAAGTATGAACCTCTGCTTCCATGCCCTCGGGTATGTCGTAATGTGTTCTGATAAATAGAGCTATATCAGGGGGTAATTGACCCTTGAGTTTTTTATAAAATTCTATGTAGCTTGTGAGTTTTGCCTTTCGCCCCTCACTCGTATCATTAGCCCTCATACAGAGTTTAGCTATAAGCGGAAGGGCATCCTCTATCCTTTCAGCAAAACATAAAAGATTTTGAGGCACAGGGCCGGTTGAAACCATATCGCCCAGCCTTGCGTCCTTTACCAGCCACTCACCATTACCTCCCAAAAGATGGAGGCCGTAATTTTTAAACCTCGGCCCAAAGATAACAGGTATTCCAAGCCTTGCCATACCCAGGGCAGAAGAAAATGCCTTTTGCGTAAACCCACCCCAGAGGATTACCGCAGCGCCAACCCTGTTGATTATATAATCCGCTATCTCCTTATAATTATTTTCCAGCTTTCTGTGGCACATGATCTGGGCTATCTTTATACAGGCGCCTATAAGGTGTGATGCCGATACACAAGAGCCGAGATTTATCAGATTTTTGCTATCAAATGAATCTGGATTATTTTTAAATAAATCGCCCTTTGCTATATCCATTGAAGCGCAGCCGCCGGTAGAAACAATATAGCCTCTGTTAAGAAATTCCTGTGCGAGTTTTTTAACCCCTCCCTCCCCCTCTTTGTTAAAGGGGGGGTTAGGGGGGGTTGGACATCCAAATATCCCCACAATCCCTGGAATCTCTCCCATCACAATGGATGGCGCAATGCCCCTGATTTCACTGTCCCGTATAAGACCGCGGCCAATCCTTAAACAACCATGAATGGGGGAATGGGAGAATGGGGGAATGGGAGAATGGATTGCTCCGTTTCCCCGTTTCTCCGTTTCTCCGCTTCGCTCCTGATTTCTGACTCCTAACCCCTGCTTAAAGCCTGCAGGGGCAGGCTCCTGACTCCTGACTGCTATATTTACCGCCGCCTCTGCCGCCTTCCGCTTATCAAGCATAATACCTGCGCCATTCTTTAAAATATGTTCTGATGCATTTTCTATCGCTATATCTGTCAAATCCTCAAGCCCCAAGGCTGTTTCCTGTGCTGTTGCAATAACTATGCTATGAACCTTCTTTGCCTCTGCAACCACATCTGCCCTGATACATTGGGTATCCAGTATGACTACATCTGCAATACCTGATTGGATGACATCCAATTGTGCGGCCTGGTTGCCGATTATCTTAAAGCCATGACTATGCCTTGCGCCGTCTAACGCAGCGCAGCATAGGCCGCATACCTCTATCTTATCCTTAAGCCCTCTATCTTCAACAAGGTGAATAATCTCATGCGCAACAGACGAGTTATGCCCTATGATAAGGATTACAGGCTTTGATGTATCTACAGTTTCCAAGCCGATAGTTATAATCGGAGAATTGGACTCGCCCTTTGGCATATTCATGGCAGACATCTGGGAAATATCCGTAATCTCAATTGCAAGATTATCCAGCATGCCTGCATGGAACATCTTGCTTACAAAATCTTCCGGAGATGCCTCAGCGCCAAAACTTACAGAGGATAAGAGGTGATTTAACTGGCCTTCTATATAGTTCAGAATATCTCTTGCTTCGCCTATATTTTTCGGTTTACATCCTGTTATAAGCGTTGTAATTGGGGTTGGCACAGTTGTATGCTGGCCAACATTTATAGGGCAGTCTTTACCAAATTTCAATATCAAATCATCCAATAACCTTACAGCATGGGAGGTATGGCCAGATGCGCCTATAACAGCGCTTAATAGGCCCTCTCTTGCCTTAAAACCCATTTCATCAATACCGCATTTACTACTCCCCTCTCGCCCTCCCCTTATTAAAGAGGGGGATGGGGGGATTGGTTTGCAAGGCCCCAGGGCGCAAAGATGACAGGTCTTGTCCAATTTCGGAAAGACCGGCTGATATCTTTTAAGCAGGGTTAAATCCCATGGCCTGAAATCAAAGATGTCTGGATATTGGTTCATACTCTTTTATTTTTATCAAGATATGAGGAACATTGCAATAAGGGCAATTCCGGTTGTCAAATGCGTGGCAATAGTAGCCTTTATGGAAGGGATAAGCTCTTGAAGCTTATCGTAATTTTTAAAAAGCCCGTTTACAGCCTTTATGCCAAATACACCTGTGAGAATAACAAATAGCGCTATGCCTGGAAGCAGATTTATTATAACCCCGATTACAATACTTGCATAAGCCCCGGCCATGAGCAGGGCAAAGCCCCATCTTGCATTCTTCTTTCCAAGGCGCACCACCCAATGATTTTTCCCAACAGCCTTGTCAGCATCATAGTCTGGAAATTCGTTTATATAAAGAATTGCCGCTATGAGAAATGACAGCGGCAGAGAAGCAAATACAACAACAGTGGAAACATCCTGCGCCTGCACATAGTATGACCCAACAACTGACAGAAGACCGCAATTAAGACCAACCAGCAACTCCCCTACCCCTTTGCCCACAAAGAAAAGCGGCGGGGCAGAGTAGTAATAGCCTGAGAAAAGCCCAACAACACCAATGAAAAATAAAAACATGCCCCGGTCATAGACAAGATATAGGCCAATTATACTTCCAATTATCAGAAGTGCAACACCTAAAAGATATGTCTCTTTCGGCGTCATAATTTTATTCTGTATCATCCTGCTTCCGCCTGTAAACGGCGTAAGCCCTGCACGGTTTATGTTATCAGTCCCGTTCATATAATCAAAATAATCATTCAATACATTTATACCTGCGTTATAAAAAACGGCAGCAAGGAAGGATAGGAAAAAACAACTTAAAGAGAATATCTTATGCTCATACCATGCAACTGCTGCGCCTAAGCCAACAGGAAGGATGATTGCAGTAAAAAACTGAGGACGGGTGGCAAGAAAATAGATTTTTAATCTTTGCAAGGATTAAACCTCTTGAAGACAGACGATAGGCTATGGGCATTGGGGTATAAATTTTTCCTATTGCCTATAGCCTCTTGCCTATCGCCTGTCTTTTGGTATCTTTTCGCCTTTTATCAAATCTTTGTAAGATTCCCTATCTCTTATTATATAAAACCTATTTCCCTTCACCATAACCTCTGCTGCCCTTGGCCTTGAGTTATAATTGCTTGACATGGAAAAACCGTAAGCGCCGGCGCTCATTATGGCCATTAAATCACCGGATTGAAACGCAGAGATTTCCCTGTCTTTTGCAAAGAAATCGCCTGATTCGCAGATTGGGCCAACAACATCAGCAATCATAGCTGGCGCAGAATTTTGCTTATTTACAGATTTTATAGAATGATACGACCCATAAAGGCTCGGCCTTGCCAGATCATTCATTGCTGCATCAACAACAATAAAATTCTTCTCCATGCCATATTTAGTGTATAAAACCTTTGCTACCAGTATGCCGGCATTGCCAACCATTACCCTGCCAGGCTCAAATATCAGGGTTACGCCAAGGGTTTTTGTCTCATTTATAACTACCTTGCCATATTTGCTTGGATGCGGAGCATCCTCATCCTTGTAGGTTATTCCAAGACCGCCGCCTATATCCAGATATTGAACATCAACTCCTTCTCTGCGAAGTATCACAATAATCTCCCTTGTCTTGTTAAGCGCATCAATAAACGGAGAAAGCTGTGTAATCTGTGAACCAATGTGGCAATCAACGCCAAATGGGATAAGGTTTTTCAGATGGCTCTTTGCATAAACATACTCTTTTATCGCTTGATTTGTCTCTATGCCAAACTTATTCTTTTTGAGTCCTGTTGAAATATACGGATGCGTCTTTGGGTCAACATCAGGATTTACCCTTATGGCAAAGCTTGCCTTTTTCTTGAGCCTTCCGGCAATTTCATTTAATGCGCGCAGTTCTTCCGGCGACTCAACATTAAACATGAGTATCCCTGTTCTCAGCGCATACTCTATCTCATCCTCTCTTTTCCCAACCCCTGAGTAGACAATCTTTTTAGGATTAGCCCCTGCCTTCAATGCCCTGTAGAGTTCTCCGCCCGAAACGATGTCAAACCCGCTCCCCTCTTTTACAAATGTTTTCAGTATTGCAATATTTGAGTTAGCCTTTACAGAATAGCATACAAGATGCGGCATATCTTTAAACGCCTCATCAAATGCATGGTAGTGCCTCGTAAGTGTTTTATGGCTGTAGATATAGCATGGCGTGCCGACCTCCCTAATAATCTTCTCTATTGACACGCCATCTGCATAGAATTTACTTTCTTTGTAATCAAAGAAATGCATTGCGTATGATTCCTCCTGTTAAAAATGGTATGGAAGATGTAGGCGATGGTTATGTCGTTGTTTTAGCACGAACACTCCAGCGAGGTTCTGGCTCCATTTTAAAATCACTATCATACTGCAAAACGAAGATGGAGGGTTAGGGTCGTATACGCCGCATACCCGAAGAACGGTAAACCTTTCAAAAGTAATTCATATGAAGGCTCTCCAGAAACTTTGAGTTTTGCCCATGCAATATCGTCATCAGCTGTGCCCTTTACTTCAATCCGATGCGTTATGTTGCCGCATGTAATTTCAAGGTCGCTGCCATCTCTGGGTGTTGAGAAATTGCAGTTTGGGTCTTTACTCAGGAAGTAGAGCTTCACCAACTCAATTGCGCGCTTTGCGATAATAGAGCTTTTCCCGTTTTTAGGATATTTCCTCTTTAGCCGTGCGAATTCATCCTTCTTTAGTTTGAATTTAATCTCTTCCACAGCACTCTCCTAAACAATCCAACAACTTATTATCAACTTTTTACACTTTATCAGGAGCAGTTGCAGGAGCAGGTTTGCAACCTGCTCCCCACTGGTCATAGTTGTCTCACACAAACTATTCGGATTCCCTATACTTCCTTTTCCCAATAATCAATCGTAACCCTATATGCCTTTGCCAGATATTCTTCGCACGTCTTCAATATATCTTTTGCATAATTCAAATCTCCTTCCGCAACATCCTCATCAATATGACTTTCAAAATCATAATCACCTGTTTGTCTTTCATTGTAAAGTTTCTCTATCATTTTCGTAAATGCGGCAGGGAAAGTTTTTGTTTTGACAAATTCGCGGCTAAAGGCGCCGATAGTCTGACCGTGGGATGAAAAATGCAGCCCTTTTGACAACAATACCGCAGAAATTGCGTGATAAACAGCATAATAGGAGCGGGAGACGGAATCATCGTATCTTGCATTGTCAAAATCTATCTGAGCGGTTTTTAATTTTGAGCGAGCCTTTGCAAGAATCATCCTGACAGCGCCGATATCTCCGCCTTCCTTCATAACTCAATCCCCTCTTTTAATATATTGAGCCCGATGGGAAACCGCTTTTTCCTCTCCCATTCCTTTTCATCGCAAACGATGCAGGCAATCAAGGCATAATATTTGTTCATTATTTCAACAGACGCATCAAGAACTATCTCCTGAATATCCTTCTCTCTCTTGTCTACAACGAGAAGAAAATCATAATCCGAACCTTCTTTGAAATCGCCTCTTGCATGAGAGCCAAACAAGATTATCTTTTTTAAATGCGGTTTCAATTTACTTTTTACAATATCCGTAAAGCCGATGGATATTTTGTCCAACTCATGTTTCTTCATATTGTCCTTCCCTCATGGCCTTATCCTGTTTTCTCAGGGCAAGCCCTCTCATTCTTCTTGCCTTATCAATTTTTTTTGTAATTTTTACCAATGCCGTCTCCTGCGGCGGTTTTGGCGGCGCCTTTTTGCCGCAACCGGTTGTTACAGTGAACAGTAAACAGTAAGCAGTAAGCAGCAGTAAAAATGAAAAACGAATCGGTGAATCGGTGAATCGGCGAATCGGCGAAAGATTTTTCCCCCTTTCTCCGTTTCTCCCATTCTCCGTTTCAGTCCTTTTGCTGACTCCTGACCCCTGCTTAAAGCCTGCGGGGGCAAGCTCCTGACTCCTGGCTTCTGTCATTTTATCTCCCTCTCTATCTCCTTCAATCTCTTTTTGACTGATTCCAATGCTGTCCCGCCTTTTAACTTTCTGCTGTTGACTGACGACTCTACAGAGATTACCTTTTTTATCCTGTCATCAAAAACTTTAGAAAATCCCTTCCATTCCCTCAAAGGCAAATCTTCCAACACCTTTTTATTTTTAATGCAATAGGCAACAATCCTGCCGACAATATGATGGCTCTCACGAAACGGAACACCTTTTTTAACAAGATAGTCTGCCACATCGGTTGCAGTAAGAAAACCTTTCTTGGTTGCATCAAGCATTCTCTGTTTATTTATCTGCATCATCTGCAACATGGGAGGAAAAACCTTTAGACAATCCTTCACAGTATCTATCGTATCAAATAATGCCTCTTTGTCCTCCTGCATGTCTTTATTATACGCAAGCGGCAGAGCCTTCATTGTTGTTAGTAAAGACAAAAGATTTCCGTAGACCCTTCCTGTCTTTCCCCTTACCAACTCTGGCACATCAGGATTCTTTTTCTGCGGCATTATGGATGAACCTGTGGAAAATGCATCAGACAACTCAACAAAACCAAATTCCTGAGAAGACCATAAAATAAGTTCTTCGCTCAATCTGCTCAAATGCATCATAATAATTGACGCAGCGCCGCAAAACTCTATGCAAAAATCCCTGTCGCTTACAGAGTCAAGACTGTTATCTGTGGGCTTTGAAAAACCTAACTCTTTTGCAACAAAATCCCTGTCCAGTGGATACGGGCTTCCTGCCAGTGCGCCTGCGCCCAGAGGCATGACATTTACACGTTTAAAGCAGTCCTCAAACCTTTCATAATCCCGCTTCAACATTTCATAATATGCAAGCAGATGATGGCTGAATAAAATCGGCTGAGCCCTTTGTAAATGGGTATAGCCAGGCATTATACAGCCAAGATTCTTCTTTGCAACATCTACAAGAGATTGCTGCAAACCCCTTATCAATCCCTGGGTCTCTTTAACCTCATCTCTTAAATATAACCTCACATCGAGCGCCACTTGGTCGTTCCTGCTCCTTGCAGTATGCAATTTTCCGCCAACAGGGCCTGTCTTTTCAATAAGCCTCTTTTCAATTGCCATATGGATGTCCTCCATATCCGATGTAAATCTAAATTTACCTGCCTCAATTTCTTTCTCAATGGCCTTAAGGCCTGAGATAATCCTCTCTGCCTCTCTCTTTTTAATAATACCAACCTTTGTCAGCATCTTCGCATGGGCAATAGAACCCATGATGTCATGCTTATATAACCGCTTATCAAAGGAGATGGAGGCATTGAACTCTTCAACAAGTTTATTTGTTCCCTGCGTAAAACGGCCTGACCATGGTTTGGATGAAATGGTTTGTTTTTTCATATAGAAACCTCTTTTATATGTCAAAACCTTGTTTTGTCAAATATTGTGATACTGAAACAATATCTTTGAGAGCGAGCCAATAGATTTTTAATCTCTCTCATATACTTATTCCTTCTGCATGAACATTCAAGAGCAGAGGACTCTTCACTGATTGCATGGAATTTTCAGATACAGGATAAATGGATATGAGCGTATTATATTTTAAACCTAAGTCTGTTATTATATCCAGCATACAATCAATTTCACGACCAGGCACAACATTGCCTTTTAAAACAACAACATCAATGTCCGAGTCTGCTCCAGCCTCTCCCCTTGCATAAGAGCCATAGAGGATGAGGGAGACGAGTCTGTTTTTATAGACCCGTTTTAACTCCTGCTTCAATTCATGGAGTATGTTTTCTATATTTTTTTCACCCAGCTTATTTGTTTCCTGCGTAAAACGACCTGACCAGGGTTTGGATGTGTTAGCCTGCTTTTTCATTGTTTATCTCAATGGTTAATAAATATAATATGTGTAGACTACAGAGTCATACTATCTTTAGCTTAAACTGAGTTTTTCTTATATGACTGTTTGGCCAAACTTATAATATAATCAATATTCTCATCATTGCTAACCTGTATTTCATAATCTCCATTTCCCCAATGACCAATATTAGAAACATCTCTGGACAATCCTTTTGGATCATCCAATTCACCTATTCTCAAATTTAACCAAATTTTCAGGGCTTTTTTCTGAATATGCATATCAACGAAATTTGTTTTGCTTAAAAACCCGATATACCATTTGGTCGGCTTCATTTTAATGTCATTACCTATAGCCAATAAAGATATTTTAAATTTGTCATATAATTCTTTGATCTCGTATGAAATTTCAGCCAAATGATCATCTTCGGTATATACTCTGACTTCCCTGTTTACACCCTCAATAATCTTGTCTCCTTTAGAAATTGTTTTTATTGATTCGGTTGCACCTAAAGGCTGGATTTGTTCAAAAGTTACAGCATCATTTGCATACCTTTTAATCTCCCAGAGTTCTATAGGTAAATCCTTAAAATTTATCGATTGAACTTGGTAAGGAGTAAAAGAAGGGGAAATGAATATAATTTTTGTTTGCGACCAGTCTATGTCGTTCTTTCTTAACGATGCCTTGCAATTCTCATTATATTCAAGGATGAAATCAGCTTTATTGTTGAGTAGTAAAGAAAGATAGGCGTATCCTTGGTCTATAACGCTAAAATTTTTATCCTTTTTATATTCGATCACCATAAAAGACTTCACTTTAGGGTCAAATGCAAGGGTATCTATCCTAAAATTCTGAAAGGCCAATTGTGATCTTACTATTTGCAATCCAAACAATTGATTAAGATTTTCTTCGCATATTTCTTGAATATCTTTTTCTAATTTGAAATTAATCTCTTCAATGAAACTCAATTTTCTGTTTTTTATTGAATATATGGCCATTTTTATTGTCCCCCTCGGGGAATGGGAGAAAAACCCTCGCCTTTAGGCGAAGATTTTAGTTCAAGCATCAAGATGCAAAAGCACACCCTCCCCTTAATCCCCTCCCATCAAGGGAGGGAAAATGTTTAAAACTCCCTCTCCCCTTGCGGGAGAGGGTTGGGGTGAGGGGTTAAGCAGTTGCAGTACTTTAGTCGGCTTACAGCCGAATTCAAAGCCACCGCCTTTAGGCGGTGCTAGTTGACTTACTCCAACCCCTCCTTAATCATCCCTGTTAGAAGCGGCACCATTACCTCGTGGTGGCCTGTAAAGAACAATGTTTTTCAACTTTTCCGGCCTTCCATTTCTTCAACGATTTTCTCTATCTTCGGCTTAAGTTCGGGTATTCTTTTCTGAATCACATCCCATACGATATTCCAATTTACTCCGAAATAATAATGAATAACTTTATCGCGCATTCCAGTAATTTTCTTCCAGTCAATATCCTTATGTTTCTCTTTTAATTCGTTAGATATATTTTTAACTGCTTCGCCGATAACTTCAATACTTCGGGTACATCCTCTCTTTAATAATTCATTGGAGGCAAAATCTTTATAAGCCAATCCTTTGGTTTCTTTCAATAAGAAATTTATTTCATCAAGGATATGTTTAAGAAATGGGAGATTCTGCTTCATACCATTTAATTTCCTTCTCTATATAAGGTTGAATGTAAGGGCTTAGACTTCCATTCGTTATAAGTTCCACCTTTCTGCCAAACAAATCTTCAAGATAAAACGCCAAATCCATGAAGTTATCGAAATCAGGTGTTTCAAATTCTACAATAAAGTCTATGTCGCTATCTTCTCTTTGTTCTCCCCTTACAAAAGAGCCAAATAGTCCTATTCGCTTGACCCCATACCTTTTCAATGTGTCTATGTGTTTCTTCAGTGTTTGTATTATTATCTTATCAGTAAGTTTCTTAAACATGTCTACCCAACCCCTCCTTTATCGCCCCTGCCAAAAGCGGCACCATTATTTCGTGGTGGCCTGTAAGGGTATAGCCTCTGCCACCTTCTTTTGTGGGCCTTCTCACAACATTTGTTAATGGCCTATAGTGCTGGATAAAATCCATATTTACTGTTGTGAAGTTTTTAACCTTATACCCAACATTTCTTACGAGGGTTAATGCCTTTAAAAATACCTCTGGTAAAAGCACGGCAGAACCGATATTGAGGTAAACCCCACCTTCAAGATTTGCCACAACTCCTGCAAAGAGTTTAAAATCCCTATGGCTCCCCTCCCCTGTTGCCTTGCCGTCCATCTGCGGATGGATATGAATTATATCCGTGCCTATTGCAACATGGACAGTTACAGGTATACCAAGCATTGCGCCTGCTGCAAGAATGCTTAAATCTCTATACGGATATTTTGATTTATTTATGAGTTCTCCAACTGACCTACCAATACCCCAGCCTTTTTTAACACCGTTTTTTATGGCGCCATTTAATAATTTCCCTGTTTCTTCTGCCATGCCGAATTCGCCCTTGCCAATCTCTGCATCCACATCCTCTGATGTCATGCCTGCATAGGCGCTCTCGAAGTCATGGACAATACATGCGCCGTTCATTGCAACGGCATTTATAACTCCCATCTCCATTAAATCAATGATAACAGGGCTTAATCCTACTTTTATTACATGGGCGCCAATGCCGACTACAACGGTCTTATTGTTTTTATGCGCGTCAACAATCTTAGATGCAATCTCTTTTAGATTCTGCGCTGCGAGTATATTGGGAAGCGAGTTTAAGAAGTCCTTGAAGGCGCTGTCTTGCGTGAAGGGTTTCGCAAAATCATTGACAGTAACCTTGCTTTTTCTGGTTTTTATGGAATAGGTCTTAAGTTTTGATGAAGAGATGGGCTTGAATTTCATTCTTAATCCTTACCACCTTGCTGAAAAAGGATATGGTCAATCAGTTCACAGATTATATGCCCAATAGTAATATGAACCTCCTGAACCCTTGCAGTAATATTAGCATCCACATTCAAGAGTATGTCCACCATCTTTGCCATCTTGCCGCCGCTCTTGCCGGTCAAGCCAATGGTCTTTATACCCATATCCCTGGCTGTCTTTACTGCCATAATCACATTCTTTGATTCACCGCTTGTGGATATAGCCAGTAAAACATCCCCCTCTTTGCCAATTGCCTTTATCTGCTTTAAAAATATCTGGTCAAAGCTGTAATCATTTCCTATACTGGTTAAGATGGAGGTATCGGTAGAAAGCGCAACCGCAGGCAACGGCGGTCTTTCAATCATAAACCTGTTTACAAACTCTGCTGCAAGATGCTGGGCATCTGCGGCGCTGCCGCCGTTTCCACAGAGGAGCAATTTATTGCCTGCCTTGAATGCATCAGCAATAACCTCTGCTGTCTGCATAATTAAGGGCAAATTTTGTTTAAAAAATGCCTCTTTGACATTGATGCTATCTTTATAACTCCTTGTAATGATATCCTTCATATAAATCTCCGATAAGTTTGAAAAAATAATATACTCTAAAGCAATGGGTGTCAATAATAAAATAGTTGACAACCACAATGCCTTGTTTTAATATTGCGAAAAACAAGTTAAAGGAGTATTACAATATAAGTGATTCTAAGAAATATTAACATTAACTTTTTATCCAAAAATCTTTTTACATCAAGGAGGCAAGGGAAAATGTCCGAAAAGGTTTTACATGTTACTGACAAATCATTTGACTTGGAGGTTTTAAAATCAGATACGCCGGTTCTTGTGGATTTTTGGGCTACTTGGTGCGCCCCGTGCAGGGCAATTGCCCCGATTGTCGATGAGATGGCAGAGACATACAGCGGAAAGTTGAAGGTAGCAAAGATGAATGTGGATGAAAATCCGGCGACACCGGGAAGATACGGCGTTCGCGGCATTCCAACATTGATACTCTTTAAGAAAGGTGAAGTGGTTGACCAGGTAGTGGGGGCAGTACCTAAGAGTCAGGTGCAGGGGCTAATAGCAAAGGCGGTTGGTTAATATAGGTTAAGGCTGAGGTTGAGAACATACTTAACCTTAACCTAAGCCTCAACCTGTGTTTGTAAATTTAATAGCTTTCGTATCTATTCGTTATCGGCATCCTCCTGTCCTTACCTAATGCCCGGGGTGTAATCTTAACACCGGGCGGGGACTGGCGCCTCTTGTATTCTGATTTATCAACCATCCTTATAACCTTCCTGACAGTCTCCTTGCCAAAACCCATCTCCATAATCTCGGCAAAGCTCTTGTCATACTCCACATATGCCTTTAAGATGTCATCCAGCATATCATACGGCGGAAGTATATCCTGGTCTGTCTGATTTGGTCTTAACTCAGCCGTGGGGGCCTTTGTCAAAACCCTTTCAGGGATTATGAAGTTCTTACTCCGAACTCCGAACTCCGAACCCCGAACTCCATTCCGGTATTCAGCCAATTTATATACAAGCGTCTTTGGCACATCCTTTATAACAGCGAAGCCGCCTGCCATATCCCCGTAAAGGGTTGCATAGCCGACGCTCATCTCGCTCTTGTTGCCTGTTGTCAGGACAAGCCAGCCGAATTTATTGGAAATCGCCATAAGTATATTCCCTCTTATCCTTGCCTGTATGTTCTCTTCTGTCACATCAGGCTTTTTCTTTCTAAAGGCAGGCGACAATGTTTTTAAATAGTCTTGAAAAATATTTTGTATCGGCACTGTCAACAATTCAATGCCAAGATTTTTTGCAAGCGCCTCTGCATCTTCTTTGCTTGCCTTTGAAGAATACTGCGACGGCATAAATACCCCTGTTACATTATTTTTACCAATGGCGTCCACTGCAATGGATGCAACAATAGATGAATCTATGCCGCCGCTCAATCCTATCACAACATGCCGGAAGCCGTTCTTTGTCACATAGTCCCTTGTGCCGAGGGTGAGGGCAGTGTAGACCTCTTCCAGAGGCTCCGGCGCTGCAATATTGCGTTTGGGTGGGTTCTTTTTTCTTTTTGTCGTTTTAGTGTCATGAAGGATTATTTCTTTTACCTTGATGCCGTTTCTTTCAAGTGAAAGTTTTTCCTTTCTCCTCCTTGGGTCATGGAGGCGGGCGCCAAGGATACCATCCACATTCACATCAGCCACAATCAAATCCTCTTCAAAAGCCCTGCCCCTCGCTATAACATTCATCTTCTCGTCTATAATCATGCTCTGGCCGTCAAATACAAGCTCGTCCTGACCGCCAATCATGTTTACATAAGCAATAACCACACCATTATCAGACGCCCGCGTGCCGACCATTTCTTCCCTGAACCTCGCCTTTCCCATATGATAGGGAGAGGCATTTATATTTACTATAATCTCAGCGCCTGCAATGGCCTGCACCCTTGCCGGCCCTTCCGGATACCATATATCTTCGCATATGCCTATGCCGAGCTTAATATCTTTCAATACTATATTAAGGGGCATTGTGCCTGCCTGGAAATACCTGTCCTCATCAAAAACACCGTAGTTCGGCAAAAACATTTTGTGGTAAACAGCCGCTACTTCGCCTCTATGGATAACTGCAGCCGCATTATATATATCCTCTTTGCTGTCAACAAAGCCGATGACAGCAGTTATACTCCTTGTTTTACAGGCTATTGATTTAAGATGTCTTATATTATCCTCCACAAACTGCGGTTTCAAAAGGAGGTCTTCCGGCGGGTAGCCTGTAACAGCCAACTCCGGGAAAACAACAATATCTGCACCAGCATCTTTTGCCATATCAATAAATTTAAGAATCTTTTTTGTATTGCCGGAAAGATCGCCTACTGTGGGATTTATCTGCGCCATTGCAATTCTTATGCCTCGCATAGATTGAAGACTATCAAAATTATCCATAAGTTACAAGGTGCAAAATTGTAAGACAACTCCTGATACGGTCAGCCTTTGCAAAATTGTTTTCCATTGCAGGTTGTGTTATAAATACGGCATTAAGGGAATTGTAGCTGTCATTCCCGCATGTTCCCCGCTTATTACCCCGTATCAAGTACGGGGCAGGCTCTGCGAGGACAGGCTTTAGCGGGAATCCAGTGGTATCCAGCCTCTGGATGCCCGATTAAAGTCCTCGGGCATGACGGATAAAGGATGACGGTCTGTAAATACTATTTTGAGACTGTTAATAAGTGAGTTATAGCTGTCATTCCCGCATGTTTTTAGCGGGAATCCAGTAGTATCCAGCCTCTGGATGCCCGATTAAAGTCCTCGGGCATGACGGATAAAGGATAACTGTCTGTAAATACTATTTTGAGACTGTTAATAAGTGAGTTATACCATTCCCATGAAAATGGGAATCCGGAAACTTGGCAATACGCAGTATAAAAATGGAAGCACAGGAAATGCATCTTTACAATAGTTTGCATGGAGGATTTCTGTAATGTCAGCAGAAAAGTTTGGCGCGCCTTATAAAAAAGGCGATTTCATAGGCAAAAAGTATGAGGTCTATGACATCCTTGGAATGGGCGGGTTCGGCATTGTTTACCTTGTTTACCACCATGAAACAGAATCTGTTTACGCTTTAAAGACATTCAGGGATGAATATCTTGAAAACAAGGAGATGCAGGAACGGTTTAAAAAAGAGGCTAATATTTGGATAGACTTGGAAAGGCATCCGTATCTTATCAGGGCTAAATTTGTTGATGAAATTTCAGGCAGGCTTTTTATTGGAATAGAATACATTGCGCCTGATGAAGATGGTCTTAATTCTCTTGATGGCTATCTGAAGCGCAAACCGCCTGATTTAGCGCAGAGCCTCCGCTGGGGAATCCAGTTCTGTCATGGAATGGAATACGCATATTCAAAAGGCATACGCGCTCACAGAGACATAAAGCCTGCAAATATCCTGATTGGTGTGGACAAGGCTGTAAAGATAACAGATTTTGGCATTGCCGGTGTTATAGGACAGGCAAGGATTTCAGGAATCAGGATGGACATCCGTAATAGCACAGTAGGGTTTTCGTGCCAGACAGTGGAAGGGAGCGGCTTTGGCACGCCAACCCACATGCCGCCGGAGCAGTTTACAAACGCTGCCTCATGCGATGAAAGAAGCGATATCTACAGCTTTGGCATAGTCCTCTATCAAATGGCAGCAGGCGGAAATCTTCCATTCCTTCCCAATCTTCCAAGAGACAACTCTGATGATGAGCATATACGGTTCTGGCACGAGATTCACAGACTGCACAGCCTTTCCCCTGTTCCAAAATTGAATTCTCCGCTTTTCCCCATTATTCAGAGGTGCCTTGAAAAAGAACCAAAGAAGAGATTTCAGTCTTTTGCAGAGATTCGCTCTGAACTTGAGCCTTTGCTTAAAAAACTGACAGGAGAGGTTATTAAGGCGCCGAAACAAAAAGAATTAGAGGCGTGGGAATGGGTTAACAAAGGTTTTTCCTTCAATTCACTCGGCAAGTATCAGGAGGCGATAGCCTGCTATGACAGGGCAATTGAGATAGATCCGAGATTAGTAGGGGCATGGAATGGCAAAGGGGTTGCATTTGCTAAACTTGGCAGGTATCAGGAGGAAATAGCCTGTTATGACAAGGCAATTGGGATAGACCCAAGGGAGGCGGGGGCATGGAATAACAAAGGGGTTGCCTTAGAAAACCTTGGCAAGTATCAGGAGGCAATAGTCTGCTATGACAGGGCGATTGAGATAGACCCGAGATTAGTAGAGGCATGGAATGGCAAAGGGGGTGCCTTAAGTAAACTTGGCAGGCATCAGGAGGCAATAGTCTGCTATGACAGGGCGATTGAGATAGACCCGAGATTAGTAGAGGCATGGAATGGCAAAGGGGGTGCCTTAAGTAAACTTGGCAGGCATCAGGAGGCAATAGTCTGCTACGACAAGGCAATTGGGATAGACCCAAGGGATGCGGGGGCATGGTATAGCAAAGGGGTTGCATTGTCTGAACTTGGCAGGTATCAGGAAGCAATAGCCTGTTATGACAGGGCGCTTGAGATAGACGCAGGATATGCAGAGGCATGGCATAATAAAGGGTCTGCATTAGGTAATCTTGGCAAGTATCACGAAGCAATAGCCTGCTGTGACAAGGCGCTTGAGATAAATCCGATATTTATGCAGGCATGGAGTAACAAAGGTAACGCCTTGTCTAGACTTGGCAGGCATCAGGAAGCGATAGGTTGCTATGACAGGGCAATTGAGATAGACCCGAGAAATGCAGAGGCATGGTATAGCAAAGGGCTTGCATTGGCTAAACTTGGCAGGTATCAGGAAGCAATAGCCTGCTGTGACAAGGCGCTTGAGATAGACCCGAGAGATGCAGAGGCATGGTATTACAAAGGAGTTGTCTTAGGTGCACTTGGCAAGCATCAGGAGGCAATAGCCTGCTGTGACAAGGCGCTTGAGATAGACCCGAGACATGCAAATGCATGGCATAATAAAGGGCTTGCCTTAGGTACCCTTGGCAAGTATCACGAAGCGATAGCCTGCTATGACAAGGCAATTGAGATAGATCCGAGAGATGCAAAGGCATGGCATAATAAAGGGCTTGCCTTAGGTACCCTTGGCAAGTATCACGAAGCGATAGCCTGCTGTGACAAGGCGATTGAGATAGATCCGAGAGATGCAGAGGCATGGTATTCCAAAGGAGTTGTCTTAGGTGCACTTGGCAAGCATCAGGAGGTGATAGTTTGTTATGACAGGGCAATTGAGATAAATCCGAGGTATGCAGAGGCATGGTATTACAAAGGGGTTATATTGTCTGAACTCGGCAAGTATCACGAAGCGATAGCCTGCTGTGACAAGGCGATTGAGATAGACCCGAGACATGCAAATGCATGGCATAATAAAGGGTTTGCCTTAGGTACCCTTGGCAAGTATCACGAAGCGATAGCCTGCTATGACAAGGCAATTGAGATAGATCCGAGAGATGCAAAGGCATGGTATTACAAAGGGGTTATATTGTCTGAACTTGGCAAGTATCAGGAGGCAATAGCCTGCTGTGACAAGGCGATTGAGATAGACCCGAGATTAGTAGAGGCATGGGGTAACAAAGGGGTTGCCTTATATGACCTTGGGAGGCATCAGGAGGCGATAGAGGCTTATGAAAATTTTGTCAGGTTTGCTCCGTCTGATGATGCGGATAAAGTTGCACAAGTAAAAGCATTTATACAGGAATTGAAAGCAAAAACAGGGAAGAAGGGTCTTTAAAGAAGGTTGTTGAAGTAAAAGGGGATGTAAAAAATTGGAGGTTATAAGGAGTGGAGAATAAAATGGGGTATGAATGTAATAGTAATATGGATGATAAAGCAATAGTGGCGTATTGCGACCTTCTTGGGTTTAGCAGTTTTATAAAAAGCAACACCCTTCAAGAAGCAGTAAATTTTTTGGCAAACATGAAAAAAGGTATAGAGGTATATTTTGAAAAATACACATCATCTCAGCAAAAAGATGATAAGATTGGCATTATCTCTATTTCTGATAGTGTTATAATTTATTCTATTAAAGATAACGAGGCTTCGCATTGGAAAGTGATTATTGCTGCCTATGCGCTACTTGCCAAAACAATAAAACACCCTCAATATCGGTGGAGAATAGGTATATCTTATGGTGATTTCTTTTGTGACGAAAAAAAGAATATTTATGTTGGAAAAGCTCTTGTTGAGGCGCATGAACTCGAAAAGAAACAGGATTGGTGTGGCGCTGTTTTATCAAAAACTGCTGCCGAAAAGGTATTGGCAATACCTGCGACAAAAACAGAGCACCTTATCGTATTGTACGATGTTCCAGTTAAAAATGGTCATTCTGAATTATATCATGTTATCAATTGGACTCGAGCGAGACATGATACTATCAAAAAAAGCTATGGTTGGCTTGAAAGAGGTTATGCTATTCCAGTGAATAAAGAACAAGAGGAAATTGAACACAAACTGAAGAATACTGAAAAATTTCATCTTGAAAAATGTGTTCAGTGCAGAGCATATTGGAACAATTTGAAAAATAGTGACAGAAGTTAGAGTGGAAATAGAGGTCAGCAACCCTTAGAAATGGATAGCAGTGGGAAAAATGTATGTAGATATAAGAAATAATTATTGTACTTCTGAAAAATTTATGGAGGGGAAGCATGGAAAAAAGTTTTGACTTTGTCACGCTACAAGAAAGACAAAAACTCGAAAATCAACTAAAAAAACAAGGATATATTCAAATATATAGTGTTCATGCCAGATTAAAGCCTGGTCAATATGCTATTTCCGAACATGGTTCTGAACAAAATTTTGAAGGCCCTAAAAGATTTGCACTGAGGTATATGGAAAAATAGAAGCGGATAAAAGGGATATTTTTAAAAACTGATTCTGATTGAGAAAAATGATTACGAAAGAGGATATAGAAAAGCCAAGAACGCCACGCGGGTTACGACAATTTGTGTGCTATCGCAAAGAGAAAGTAAGAGCGCTAACAGCTGCACGGCACACTGCAATACAAAGAAAAGGTATTTACAATATTTTTATTAAAGAAATTGTTCCTCTCAGTATTTTTGCACTTAAAGCATATCCAAATACATACAGTGTGCAACCTATACTTGGTAATCAAGGTTATGATGCAATTGTTAGAGATTCGTGGGACAATAAAGGGGACGGTTCTAATTAAATGAAAAATACTGCGAATAAGGAAATAAAAAAATAAATAGAACCGTCCCCTTAAATAATGTTAGCCATCATCATAGGAACCTTGCATGAATATCCTAAGAAAATTTCTTCAAAGACGAAGATTTATACGGGCCCAAGCTGATGCGGAGAAAATTCTGTCTTTGATTGCGCCGTTTCTTAGTGTCACGGGCGAACTCGCCTCAAGTACACTTCGTCGGAATATTCCGTCATGGAGCTTATCCAACCAAACCTTAATCAATTATTTAGGGTACGTGGCAGGCTGGACTTCCCCCGAATTTCAGGACACTCAGTTAGGTTAGGCTACCATAGATTCCAGCTCAAATGATACTGGGGAAAGATACCCCAAAGTTGAGTGCCGCCTCTGACGATTATAGAATATTTCAATATAATCGAAAATACTCTGTCAACTGCATTATCATAACAATTGCCCTTCCTGCTCATGCTCTGGATAAAGTCATGGCCGTTAAGCACATTACGGAAATCAGCGCTTGCATACTGCACGCCTCTGTCAGAATGGAATATACAACATGAAAATAGGGACAGATACCGTTAAACATCTCCCTTTTTCCATTGTAATTTGAATCAATTGGACAATTGCAGATGGTTTATGAACTATAGGAGAAAATAGGAACAACAGGCGCTTTTATCTGTCTTACGATAGAGAAATGCCGCAGGCGCATTATCAGGCAGAGTGAAAGACATATAATAATGGATTCAATAAAGTGTATTTTTATGCTAAAATAAGCGAAACTAAACCTTTTGGAGGCAGATATGAAGGCAGCAAAACTGAGTATAGATATATCAGAGGATATATATTCCACACTTGAGATAG
>Ga0209211_10000644_pt1 | contig 69994 bp, 68 predicted proteins | sample RifGroA2_FD_183992 | JGI IMG/M metagenome (GOLD analysis project Ga0209211, IMG submission 183992) | Groundwater microbial communities from Rifle, Colorado, USA - Groundwater A2 (SPAdes) (version 2) | ecosystem: Environmental > Aquatic > Deep subsurface > Groundwater | place: Rifle, Colorado... | reverse complement strand
TCAAAATCATAATACATGTACCAACACCAATAAGCAGAGCGGACGTGCGATGTGAGTACCATAAATTTTTAGCCACCATGTAGAGCACTCCCGCCCCTAAAAGTGCAAGCGGTGAAAAATAAATAAGCCAATTAAATGATTCGCCGTAATATCCGTTGATATGCAAACGATTGTTGATGACAAATCCAAGTCGTTCGTGGATTGCCATCATGTCATCCAGACCAAGATAAGCAAGCATTACAGCACAAGCGCCCCACGCCCACACCAAAATACGGCTGGATGCGGTACGTTGCAAGTACCACGCATAGAAAAGCGCTCCTGTGGCGCCCATCCAGAGTTTTATACCCGCGTAAAGAGATGCGAGGTTGCCTTCTTTGTCTAAGTCAAAAAAACCAAGCGAGCGACGCAAAAAAATATGCATGAGTACAATCAGTATATCAAAAAGAAAAAAAATCCACAGCATAAAATAAAAATTTGTGAGGAGTGTTTAAATTCTCTCCTCTTTGTGAAAGTGGTAAAAGATATGCTTGACCGCCTCTACCATCAATAAATACACTGCTACCAAACCCGCTATAGTAATAAGAATAGGGAATGGCAGGGGAGAAAATCCAAAGAATTCATTTATTGGTGAGACCGCCAAAACCGTGCCGATCCCCAAAATCCCCAAGGTCGCAATCACAACCGGCGCGCTCGGGCTTGATTGTATGAAGGGAATTTTGCGCGTGCGTATGACGTAAATCACGAGGATTTGCGTAGCAAGTGATTCTATAAACCATCCTGCTTGAAATGTTGAGCTCTGAAGATGAAACACGCTGTACAAAAGATAAAATGTTATCAAATCAAAGAGAGAACTCACCGGCCCAAAAACGTACATGAAATTTCGTACAAATTTAATATCCCAATGTTTGGGTTTTTTTAAGTAAGTCTTATCCACGCAATCAAGCGGAATAGAGAGTTGCGAAAAATCGTACAAAAAATTATTCAAAAGAATTTGTCCGGGCAACATGGGAAAGAAGGGGAGGTAGAGCGCCGCGCCGATCATGCTCAACATATTGCCAAAGTTTGAACTCAATCCCATCATCAGATATTTCATGGTATTGCCAAACGTCTTGCGCCCTTCCAGCACGCCTTCCATCAATTCCCTAAGGCTTTTTTTCATTAAAATTATATCGGCGGTTTCTTTTGCCACATCAACCGCGTTGCTTACGGAAATTCCAACGTCGGCCGCTTTGAGCGATAGCGCGTCGTTGATGCCGTCTCCCAAATATCCCACCACCAACCCTTGCGCGCGCAGAGCCATTATGAGTCTTTCTTTTTGATTGGGAGAGAGGCGCGCAAAAATGTTTGCGTGTTCAGCTTTGTGCGCGATTGCCGCGTCGCTCATGGTATTAATATCCATTTCATCTCCAAGCACAACTCCTTTAATCTCCATGCCCAGATCTTCGCAAATTTTTCTTGTGACGAGCGGGCTGTCGCCGGTCAAAATTTTAATATCCACCCCGTGCTGTTTCATGAAGATAAGCGTTTCACGGGCGCTTTCTTTTGGAGGATCATAAAAAGCGACAAAACCGGTGAGCGTCATCTCGTGTTCATCGCGAGCGGCGTAAGAAGACTGTATTTTTTTGATATTTTTGGTGGCAACCGCAAGCACTCTAAACCCGTCCGCACTCAATTTTTCATAAAGAGCATTGCATTCTTTGCGTTTTGACTCGGTAAGCTCCGCGTGTTTTCCCTCTATTTCGTATGAGGTGCAAATTTTAAATAGTTCTTCAGGTGCGCCCTTGGTGGTCATTTTCCTCGCACCATCTTCTTCATAAATAATAGAAGATCGTTTGCGCAAGAAATCATAAGGAATTTCGTCAATTTTTTTAAGGTCACCTATGCTCAAATGCTTGTAAGCAAGGATTGCGTGATCCAAAACGCTTCGGATCCCTGTTTCAAACGCGCCATTGATGTAGGCATAGCGCAAGGGATCTTCTGAAGGGTTGCCATGGACATCAAGGTGTTTGACGAGTGTTATTTTGTCTTCGGTGAGCGTGCCGGTTTTATCCGTGCAAAGCACGTCCATACTGCCAAAGTCAGGGATTGCGCTTTGTCGTTTTACAATAACGCCATTCTTTGCCATTTTGATGGAGCCCTTTGCCATGTTGACGCTCATAATCATGGGGAGCAGTTCCGGTGTTAGCCCTACTGCCACGGCGAGCGCGAAAATGAGTGAATCCAGCAGGTCTTTGTGGCGGAGAGCATTGATCAGCAGAATAACAAGCACTACACCGACAATCATTTTTATAATAAGCATTCCAAAGTTGTTGATGCCTATCTCAAACGCGTTGATTTCGTCCGGCGCGTTTAATTCTCGTGCCAGCATGCCGTACTCGGTGCGCGCTCCCGTGCGCACCACAACATAACGCGCAAAACCGGACACCACGTTTGTTCCGGAAAAGACCACCCCTTGGTTGGGTTCCATGTCTTGAATGATTTTTTCTACCGGGAAGCTTTCACCGGTGAGCGCGGCTTCATTAACAAAAAAATCATCAGCTTCAATGAGGCACCCATCCGCGGGAATAATGTCTCCGGCGGAAAGAAGAACTACATCTCCTGGCACCAAACAATGTGTGAAGAGTTCTTTTTTTACATCGTCGCGCAACACGCCGGCGCGCACTGCGAGTCTTTTGGCGATTTTTTCCGCGGCTTTGTTTGATTTATGCTCCTGATAAAAATTCAGCGTAACGCCGAGTAAAACCATTGAAATAATAATCACAAAATTTTGTATCTCGCCCATAACGCCGGAAACTGCCGCCGCGATCAAAAGAATTATGATGAGAGGATTTTTAAAGTACGAAAGAAATTTGAGAATCGTATTTTGTCTCTTTTTTTTAATCAATTCGTTCGGGCCGTATTGTTTTAGCCTTCGTTTTGCTTCTTCGTTGGTGAGCCCTTTTTCATTAGCGTTCAGTGTTTTCAAGATTTCTTCCAAAGGCATTTTTTGATAGTGTTCAAGCATGTCTTGTTTCATGGGAGCTGGACATAATGACTTAAATTTTCCTCTTCCACTATACCAAATTTTAACAAAAAAAGCAGGGGCTGTGCCCGTTTTGTCAAAATGCTTGTCATGGGTTATACTATGAGTACTATGAAAGCCTATCTTGATATTGTGCGCGCCATATTGGAAAGAGGGGAGAAAAAAAGCAATCGCACAGGCGTAGACACTATTGCCATCGCGGGCGCTATGTTTGAGCATGACATGTCAAAAGGCTTCCCCATGCTTACCACAAAGAAAGTGCCTTTTAAGCTGGTGGCTTCAGAATTGGAATTTTTTATAAAAGGGATTACTGACAAAAAATGGCTTCAAGACCGTAATAATCATATTTGGGATGAGTGGTGCACACCTTTAAAAGTTCCGTATGCAACCGATGAAGAAACAAAAAAAAAGATGTTTGAAGAACGGGATTTGGGTACGATTTACGGCTGGGAATGGCGGCATTTTGGCGCGAGTTATAAAACATACGATACCGACTACACCGGACAAGGAGTTGATCAATTAAAGAAAGTGGTTGATACCTTAAAAAAAGATCCCAACAATCGTAGAATGTTAGTTCTTGCATGGAACCCGCTTGATGTGGACAAGGCATTACCTCCTTATTGCCATTACGGTTTCCAAGTAACCGTCATCAATGGCAAATTGAATTTACTGTGGAATCAGCGTTCCGTTGACACTATGCTGGGGTTACCTTTTAATATCACGAGCTACGCTCTTTTATTGCATCTCTTGGCAAAAGAAACAGGATTGCAAGAAGGAAAATTGGTAGGCTTTTTAGCGGATACTCATATCTATGTAAATCATCTGGACGGCGCGCGTGAACAGCTTGCGCGCGACCCCAACACGTACCCTCTGCCGCGCATTGAGACGCCAAACTTTACTTCCATTTTTGATTGGAAATACGAAGACTCACAAGTGGTGGACTATCAGAGTTATCCCAGGATTTCTTTTGAAATTGCCGTATGAAAGCAGTTTTACTCATGGCTATAACCCTTGACGGCAAGATTGCAAAACACACCACACATCCAGCCACATGGACAAGCAAAGCGGACAAAAAGGTGTTTATAGAAGCCACAAAAAACGCGGGTGTGATAATCATGGGCCAGACAACCTATGACACCATTGGGCGTCCTTTGCCCGGGCGTTTGAATGTGGTCATGAATCCGGAGCCGGACCGCACAAAAAATATCCCCGATACGCTTGAGTTTACCAACACCCAGCCGCCGGAACTTTTGAAAGAACTGGAGGCGCGCGGATTTTCCACAGTGATTGTAGGCGGCGGGTCTACCATAAACGGATTATTTTTAAGCCAAGGACTCTTGGATGAAGTGTGGCTCACCATAGAACCGCGCCTTTTTGGGGAAGGATTGTCTCTGTTTAGAGGAGCGGATGTTGATATATCTTTGCAATTGATTGAAGTGAAAAAACTTGACGAAAATGTTTTGCAAGTGAAATATAAAATTATAAAATAACTATGGCACATCATGAACACGCGCTTTCGCAAGCGCATGTTGTCGCGGTTGACATGGGGTACGGACACCAGCGCGCGGCGTTTCCTTTGCGGCATTTGGCGCCGGAGAGCCAAGTAATTTATGCGGACGCCTACGAGGGCATTCCTTTGGACGATGAAAAAATTTGGAAAGAAAGTCGGATTTTTTATGAATTTATTTCCCGTTTCAAACGAGTACCGCTCATTGGAGAGCTCGCCTTTAAGGTTTTTGATAATCTCCAAAAAATTCCTAATTTCTATCCTCGCAGAGACCTCTCTCATAATACACTCTATCTCAAAGAGCTTTACGCTTTGATTCATAAAAAGCGATGGGGTGAGCACTTGATACAAAAGCTCAATAAAAATCCTTTGCCGCTCATTACCAGTTTTTTTGCGGTGGCATTTATGGCGGAAGAACTCAATTACGAAGGAGACATTTATTGCATCATTTGCGATGCTGACATTTCACGCACGTGGGCGCCGCTTGATCCGCAAAAAAGCCGCATCAAATATTTTGCGTCATGTTCGCGCACCGCGGAGCGCCTCAAGCTCTACGGAGTGAGTTCGGAGAACATTTTTCTTACCGGATTCCCTTTGCCCGAAGAAAATTTGGGCGGAGAAGATTTGTTGGCGCTCAAAGAAGATCTCCAGCATCGTTTGATTAATTTAGACCCTCAAGAGCATTATCTCTTGCGCTATTCAGAAGTGGTACAGCATGCCATTGGCATAGAGCACGTAGGACACAAGAGCAATCATCCTCTCACCCTCACGTTTGCTGTGGGAGGCGCAGGCGCACAGCGTGAGATTGGCGCAGCAGCGGTCAAAAGTCTTAAGAAAAAAATTCAAAACAACGAATTGGCGCTCATTCTTGTGGCAGGCATTAACAAAGAGGTGACTGCGTATTTTGAAAATGAATTGGCGCGAGCTGGGCTCAAAAATCATCCGAATACGCGCGTCATAGACGGTCCAACCAAAAATGATTATTTTTCGGAGTTTGATAAAGCGTTGCGCCACACTGATATCTTATGGACCAAACCGTCCGAATTGAGTTTTTACGCCGGGTTGGGGATTCCGATTATTATGGCGCCTTCCATTGGTTCACAGGAAGATTTTAACCGCACGTGGCTCAAAACCGTTGGCGCGGGCATTACGCAAAATGATCCGCGTTTTGCCGATGAGTGGATTTTTGACTGGCTCAACAACGGACTTTTGGCCGCCGCCGCCATGCAAGGGTTTTTGGAAATTCCTAAAACAGGCACGTATAACATAGAGCAGATAGTGGGAAGCAGAAAAGAAAAAGCCAAACCGGCGGAAATGGTTTTGCAGACTTGATTTTTGTGATATACTGCAGGATGCCTTTTCTCGGCAGATGCCCCGAAGGCATCTCAAATTAATTTATTTTTTCTATGTACTTACCCAAACTCGTTCCCAAGGAATATAATTTTACAAATGTAACGGGTATCTCGCAAAAGACGCTTGATATTCATTACAACAAACTCTATAAGGGTTATGTGGCAAAAGCAAATGAAGTCAATGAAAAATTGCGCGTGTTTGGGCTTGGCGGGGGAGACGTGGAAACAGTAAATCCAAGTTACCACGAACTGCGCGCCCTGCGGGACGCGGAAACATTTGTGCGCAACGCGGTGTATCTTCACGAAGATTATTTTGAGATTTTGGGCGGAGACGGCGTGCCGGGCGGAACGCTCAAATCAGCAATCATTGAAAAATGGGGAAACTACGAAAATTTTGAACGCTACTACCAAGCATCATGTATGGTGGCGCGAGGATGGTTGATTCTTGCGTGGAATAGAAATGACCAGAAACTAAATATCTTTATGTCCGACGGCCACTCACAGGGCGGCGTATGGAGTTGTGAGCCTGTGCTGGTGTTTGACGCGTATGAACACGCGTATTTTATAGATTATGGTGCAGACCGCAAAGCATACGTAAAAGATTTCTTCAAAAATTTGAATTGGGACACGCTGGACAAGAAGTTTAAAAAGACGCACGGATAGAGATCTACTGCTTAATGCCATTTTGACTGCAATCTCTGAATTTCGGCCAAAATAGCTTCAAAATTGTTCAGCTTAATTTACAATTAAACCTCAAAATTTATTCAGCCATTTTGTCTCGAAATTCAGAGATTTCGTTACAAAAGCGCATTAAACAGTATATCTCTCTATGGGTGAAGTTGTATTTGATATTGAAACATACGGGGCGGAGGTGTTTGATCATAAAAATTTAAAAGTTTCGGTGGTTTGTTTGTATAATTACGCAAACGATCAGTTTCTTTCGTTTAGAGAAGAAGAATTGGCAAAACTGTGGCCGTATTTGGAAAAAGCGGACCGTTTGATTGGTTACAATTCAAAGTTTTTTGATGTGCCGGTGCTACAAAATTATTACAGCGGCGACCTCTCAAAAATTCCTCATCTGGATATTTTGGAGCAGATTAAAAACGCGCTTGGTTTCCGTCTCAAATTAAATGACGTGGCACATGCGACATTGGGCGTTGAAAAATCCGGAAATGGCTTGCAAGCGATTGAGTGGCAGAAGCAGGGGGAGTGGGAAAAAATTATCAAGTATTGTATAGATGATGTAAAGATTACCCGTGATGTATATGAATTTGGCAAAAAAAATAAACAACTCTTTTTTAAGGATTTGCTCAAAAACACCACGCGGCCGTTTCCTGTAAATTTTGAAGCGGCGGCTGGCGCTCAAGCGACACAAATGGGGATCAATTTGACTCTGCCATTTTGATGGTTTTTTATGCAAAGAATATACTTAGACCACGCCGCGGCGACTCCGGTTGATAAAGAAGTTGTGGAATTGGTTGCAAGGGTTTCTACATCAGCATGGGCAAATCCTTCAAGCATCCATGCTCAAGGGTTGCGTGCGGCAAAATATATTAAAGACGCACGAGAAAGGGTGGCGCAATTTTTATCTTGCCAAAGTGAAGAAGTAATTTTTACCGCGAGTGGCACGGAGGCAAATAATTTAGCGCTCTTTGGTTTGACGCGCGCGCATAAAAAAGAAGGGAAACGTATCTTGATAAGCGCACTAGAGCATGAATCTGTTCGTGCCTGTGCCGGGCGTCTTGCAAAAGAAGGGTTTATAGTTGAGACAGTTCCGGTGAACAAATCAGGCGAACTGTCGGTGAGTGAAGTTGAGAAACGTTTGACCAAATCAACGATAATGGTTTCTTTAATGGCGGTAAACAATGAAATTGGTACGGTACTCCCCATTGCCGAGATAGGTAAAATGCTTTTGAAGAATAACAAAGAACGCCATACACACGGTCTACCCCGCATTTTGTTCCACACAGACGCGTGCCAAGCCGCGGCGCTTTTTCCGCTCAACGTCAACACATTGCATGTGGACGCGCTCACGCTTAACGGTAGTAAGATATACGGCCCTAAGGGTGTGGGAGCACTTTATCTCCGTAGGGGGACAAAAATTGAACCTTTGGTATATGGCGGCGGACAAGAGCAGGGCATGCAATCTGGCACGGAAAATACACCGGGAATAGCCGGTTTTGGTTTGGCAATTGAGTGCGCAGAAAAAATATGTGAAAAGGAATTTGACCGCCTCAATCATCTGCGCGCTGTGTGTATTAAAAGACTCTCTGTGGCATTTCCAAAGATTCAAATTAATGGAAGTGCAACATCCTATGCCCCGCATATTCTTAACATTACGCTGAATGGCCTTGACGCGGAAGCCGCAGTGGTGTATTTAAGTGGAAAGGGGATAGACGTGGCAAGTGGCTCGGCGTGTGTGCAGAAGAGCGCTAAACAATCGCCCACGCTCAAAGCAATCGGTTTGTCCGCCGGAGAGATGAAGTCTACTTTGCGCGTTTCGTTTGGTAGGACCACTACAACAGACAACATAACAAAATTCGTTACCACTCTTAAATCAATCAGTTCGTTTATACGACTATGAAAAAACCAATCGTTGACCAAAACAAATGTGACGGGTGCGGCACCTGCATCGCGCTTTGTCCGGGGTCGTTCAAATGGAATGATCATGCCAAGGCCGAAGGAATCTTTCCACCTGCTGAAGATAATGATATGTTAGAGACGGCCCACCTTGCATGCCCCACAGAAGCCATATCGCTTGAAGACTCTAACGATGAGTAAAAGAATTATGGCGTGCCCATGTGCATATTATTCCACGATATGCAAAACCGCATGTGTTTGAAGGCAAGAAATTTGCTGATGCAAAATGGGGCGATTTTTATTTTCCTTATGACAAGGATTTTAAAATCTCGGAACGCATCACGAACAAAATAGCAGGGACAATAAAAAAGGAGATGCAAAAAATTTAAAATACTGGTACACCTAAACAATGGTCGAATTTGTGTTGCCTCCCGTTTAAATCTCTGCTATGATGGGTCTGCCGCCAAATTTATTCAAAAATTTTGTCTAGAAATCTGCACATTTCGTTACAAAAGCGTATTCGGCGACAGACCCAAAGACACTTAACCTATGGCAAAACTCTACCTTGTTGCAACGCCCATTGGCAATCTCAAAGATATTACTCTGCGCGCGCTTGAGATACTTAAGACAGTGGATGTTGTCTTATGTGAAGATACGCGTACTACGCGCAAGCTGTTGAGCCACTATGACATTCACACGCCCACGCGCTCATTTCACCAGCATACGAGCGCGTTGGAGCTTCGGCAGATAAAAGAATTGCTTGCTCAAGACAAGACTATTGCTCTGGTAACCGATGCAGGTACTCCCTGCATAAGCGATCCGGGCAATATGCTCATACAGAGCATTATTGCGGATTCAAATCTTTCATCGCGCGTTGCCATTCATCCCATCCCCGGCGCATCCGCCCTCATCACACTAATTTCTGTTGCGGGACTGCCTGCCGACGAGTTTACTTTTTTGGGGTTTGTGCCTGTCAAAAAACACCGCGCGGTGTTTTTTAAAATGATTGATGAATCACCGCGCTCAATAGTGTGTTATGAATCAACACACCGCATTATAAAAACCTTGGAAGAATTGCAAAGCATTCTGACCAATACATCGCGTCGCGTATGCGTAGGGCGCGAACTCACCAAACAATTTGAAACGCTCTATCGCGGCACCGTGGAAGAAGTGTTACAGCAACTTAAGGCTGGCAGTACCAAGGGTGAATTTGTTATAATGATAGCGCCATGACTCCAAGGCAAGAACTACTCGGGGCACGCGTCCCCGACGTGTGCGTCGGGGCGCTCCTACTCGCGCCGTCGCGCTCCGTAAGTCCTCTCGCAGTTCTTGCCTTGGAGTAATTTACTTTGTTAAAAGTCTATGTCAAAGTTTTCCCTTTCTACCCCCATCTATTACGTCAACGACCGTCCGCATATTGGTACGGCTTATACTACGCTTATTGCGGATTCTATCGCGCGATACCGCCGTATGAAAGGCGACGAAGTGTTTTTTTTGACGGGCACGGATGAAAATAGCCAGAAAAATCTTGAAGCGGCGGAGAAACGCGGATTTACCGACCTCAAAAAATATCTGGACGAAATGGCAGCCACGTGGCAAACTGCATGGGACACACTTGGACTAACTCATGATGATTTTATTCGTACTACGGAAAGCAGGCATAGGGCAGGGATTAAAAAGTTTTTTGATGCGGTGAATAAAAAAGGCGATATTTACAAAGGAAATTATGAAGGTTTTTACTGTGACGGGTGCGAGGCCTTTATAACGGAATCAGATTTGGTGGACGGCAAATGTCCGGTGCACAACAAAGCGCCGCGGCTCATTGCGGAAGAAAATTATTTTTTCCGGCTCACCAACTACCGTGATGCGCTTTTGGAATACATAGAAAAAAATCCGGAATTCATCCAGCCTCTTTCCCGCCGCAATGAAATTGTGAGTTACATTAAAGACTTCATGAAAGACGTGAGCATTTCTCGTCAAAAGAAAACCGCTCATTGCGGAATTGAATTTCCGTTGGATGCTGATCAGGTCATTTATGTGTGGTTTGACGCGCTTATCAATTACTTATCCGCCATTGGCTACGGTTCGGACGAAAAGCTTTTTAAAAAATGGTGGCCAATGGATCTGCATATTGTAGGCAAAGATATTTTAAAATTTCACGCGGCACTATGGCCTGCAATGCTTATGTCCGCAGGGCTTCCGTTGCCAAAAACCGTTTTTGCACATGGGTTCTTTACTGTGAACGGCGAGAAAATGAGCAAAAGTCTCGGCAATGTGGTGGATCCGGTTGAGCTGGTAACTCTTTATCCGCTTGATGCGGTGCGGTATTTTTTGCTTTCGGAAATTAAATTTGGCGAAGACGGAGATTTCTCCCTCACGCGCCTCAAAGAGCGCTATGAATCCGAGATTGCAAACGCGCTTGGCAATCTGGTGCATCGCGCGCTTTCCATGACAGAACAATACGCGGGTGGATTAGTGCCGCAAGGAAGCGCCGCGGCAGAGGGGCTGGATCCGTTATGCGAGATAGATATTTGGCGCACATACAGCGACCACATGGAGGCGTATCGTTTTCAAGAAGCGGTCGGCTCCGTGTGGGGCGTTATCCGCAGTGCGAATCAATTTATTGAACAGGAAAAACCATGGGCATTGTTTAAAGAAAACAAACAACAGCTGTTGAATGACGTGTTATATAATATACTTGAGACATTGCGCCAAGTTGCGTGGCTTTTGCTTCCGCTTATGCCTGATACCGCGGAGCGCATCTGGCAAAGGTTAGGTCTGGATCCCGCAGTGGAAAAAGAACAACCTCTTGATCTGGCACAAGTATGGGGCGGGTTGAAACCGCAAACAAAAATCAATAAAGGGGAGCCTTTATTCCCCAAAGAAAAGTAAACTCTATGGGTCAATTAGATATCATTTTGCTCATTCTTCTTAGCGGGTTTGTGCTGTTTGGGTTATGGTTTGGCTTGGTGCACACGCTTGGATCCCTTATTGGCACTATCGTCGGTTCGTTTTTGGCGGGGCATTATTACGCGCCATTGACTGATTGGCTTCTACCAATTACCGGCGGCAACCCTAATCTCATAAAAGTTATCGTGTTTATATTTTTATTCATCATTGGCAATCGCTTGGTGGGGTTTGTTTTCTGGATTATTGAAAAAATCTTCGGCGTACTTAAAATTTTACCGTTTCTTTCCACGATTGATCATTTGCTCGGCGGAGTTTTTGGTTTGTTGGAAGGCGTTTTGGTCATCGGACTTACTTTGTATTTTATTTCCAAGTTTCCTTTTAGCGAGTGGCTCACCGGCGCAATGCTCACTTCCGGCGTTGCGGCGTATCTGATAAAAGTTTCGGCATTGCTTTTGCCTCTTTTGCCGGACGCTCTCAAGGCGGTACAGGGGGTATTTTGAAGTATGACGCCCAAGCTCTACGACACGCATGCTCATACGCATTTTAACGCGTTTAAACAAGACGCGGAAGAAGTAATGAAACGCGCGCTGGACGCGGGTGTGTGGTTTAATTTGGTGGGCACGCAAAAAGACACGTCAAAAAACGGCATGGACTGGGCGCATAAATTTGCTGAAGGCGTGTACGCGGTTATAGGTCTTCACCCTAATCATGTAACGGAACAGCCAATAGATGAGGAGGAAAGTCATTTTGTCTCGCGCGGCGAAGAATTTGATTATTCATATTACAAAGCGCTCGCGGAAGATAGAAAAGTGGTAGGAATAGGGGAATGCGGTTTGGATTATTTTCATCTTCCAAAGAACATGCCGTTTGAGGAAGTGCGTGAAAAGCAAATTGAAGTTTTTAAAAAACTTTGCCGTATCGCTACGGAAGTTAATAAGCCGCTTGTGGTTCATTGCCGCGACGCGCAGAGTGATATTTTGGATATTTTGGAAGCACAGGTGGCGGAAGGGAGCTTGCCCGCGCGCGGCGTGGCACATTGTTTTGACGGCAATCCGGAAGATGCTAAGCGATATCTTGCGATGGGGTTTTATGTGAGTTTTACCGGAATCATCACGTTTCCGCCTCGCAAAGCTAACCCCGAACACACTCTGGAGCTTCAACAAGTGGTCAAAGACGCGCCGCTTGACCGGTTGCTTATAGAAACAGATTGTCCGTATCTTGCACCCATCCCGCACAGGGGCAAGCGCAATGAGCCACTCTATGTGGAATTTGTGGCGCAAAAAATTGCGGAATTAAAAGGCTTGTCGTTTGAAGAAGTCGCGCAAGCAACCACAAAAAATGCACGAACATTATTTAAAATTTAATTTTATGCGCCATCTTATCTCGCTTAAAGAACAGAACAAAAACGATATCCTAGAGTTGTTAGATATTGCGTTGCGCTTGAAAGCCAAATGGAAAGCCTGTGAAGCAACCGATTATTTGCACAACAAAACACTGGTCATGCTATTTCAAAAGACCTCCACCCGTACGCGGCTTTCTTTTGAATCTGCAATGACAGAGCTTGGCGGACATGGTATTTTCTTGGACGCACGCACCACACAGTTGGGATTATCTGACTTTCATGATGAAATTCAGGCCATAATGCGCTTTGGTGACGCTTTAATGTTCCGTGCGCTCAAGGCCGCAGATGTGGAACTTGCCGCTTCATATAACCGCATACCGGTCATAGACGCCTGCAGTGAAAAATATCATCCGGCGCAAGCTTTGAGTGACCTTTTGACCATGGCGGAATACTCCGGCGGGATAGGTAAAGTAAAAAAAATCACATGGTTGGGGATTGAAAATAATGTATCCAATACACTCATGCTCGCGTGTGCAAAGTTGGGAATCAAAGTGGCAATTGCGGCACCCGAAATTGACAAAGGCAGTGTTGATGCAGAACTTAACACGCAAGCAGACACAACAGGGATGGTAACACGAACGCTTGATTTAAAATCAGCGTTGGACGGAACAGATTATGTGCATACCGACACATGGATGAACATGGAATTTTTTGAAAACTGCAAAGTGAAACCTGCTTTGCAAGAAGAATTTGACCGCCGTAAGGCATTGTTTATGCCGTTTCAGCTCAATGCCGCGCTCATTAACACCTACGCGCCCAGCGCGCGGATAATGCACTGCATGCCGTGTCATGTGGGATATGAGATTTCACGCGACGCCATTGACCACTCAAACTCAATCATTTATGACCAAGCAGAGAATCGCAAACACATGCAAAAAGCAATTTTGCTTTGGTTGTTGGAATGTGATAAACTCCTGAAATAGGGTTCTTTGTAACAAAAAATAAGCAGACAAAGGAGTAAACGACCATGGGTTACATCATAAGGAGAACGTCATGAGAGAATTCCCCTGCTTTCACCATCCAACTCACCTCCAACTCCTACCTCCTACACCCCAACCGGTGTTTTTATTTTTTAGGGTAAAAGTATATTTTAAGCCACCCTTGACCTTTAGGCTCAATTTGGCTATACTATAGCCACCTTTTAAAAAGCTTGTGGATAACCAAACTCCTCAAAACAGCGTCCCAAACGCGAAGAAATCGGCAAAAGGCAATGAACGCCGTGCTCAATTGCTCGGACTTCGTATCATGGGGGATTTTGGCGCCACTATCGCGGTTCCCGTTGTTGTTTTTTCTTGGCTTGGCAAGCGCCTTGACACGCGTGCTGGGACTGCCCCAATCTTTTTGATAGTAGGGTTTGCGCTTGCCTTTACATTTTCAGCAATCAGTATTTATAGAAAATCAAAACAATACGCAAAATTATATAAAGATATTTAGTCTATGGTGCCTCTAGCAGCAGAACCAATTTTCCATATAGGAACATTTCCCGTAACCAATGCGCTCATCAATGGCTGGATTGCCGTAATCTTTTTTTTGATACTCGGCTTTGCTATCCGCGGGCGCGCAACGCTTATTCCCGGGAAATTGCAAAATTTTATTGAGAGCACTCTGGAGTGGCTCATGGGATATTGCGACCAGGTAACCGGCTCACGCACCAAAACAGAGCGATTATTGCCCATTGTGGCGTCGCTTTTTTTGTTTATATTATTTTCAAACTGGGTAGGACTGCTTCCTGGCACAGGATCCATTGGCCGATGGGAGTTTTTGGAAGGAAAAATGGAATTAGTGCCGCTTTTGCGCCCCATAGGGAGCGACCTTAATACCACGCTCGCGCTTGCGGTTTTTGCTGTCACCATCTCACATGTTTTTGGCATTATCACGATTGGTTTTTTCAAACATGCCAACAAATTTATTCAGCTCGGCACCCTCTGGAAGTCATTGCGCAAAGGTGGTATCAGCATTTTTGTCGCAGTAATAGAACTGGGAGTGGGGTTTATAGAAATTGTGGGGGAAATAGCAAAAGTAATTTCACTTTCCCTGCGTTTATTCGGCAATGTGTTTGCGGGAGAAGTATTGCTCACCGTTATGGCAGGTCTTATTCCTTTCATTGTTCCCACACCGTTTATGCTGTTAGAAGTACTGGTGGGCATTATCCAAGCGGGCATTTTTGCAATTTTAACGCTTGTGTACCTTACGGTTGCAACGACTGATCACGCGGAAGAAGCGCATTAATTCATTGATTATTTAAAGGTCGCCGTATCATTTTAACCAATGTTTTCAAAACCGACGTTAAACAATAATTAATACAGTCGAGTTGAGGAAAACACATATACTATGGAACCAGAAGTCGCAAAATTTCTCGCAAAAGCATTTGTGATGGGCATTGGAAGCCTTTCACCTGCCTACGCGATTGGCCGCATTGTGTCAAAAGCAATGGAATCAATCGGTCGTAATCCGGAATCAGCCGGCAAATTGTTTGTACCTATGTTGTTGGGTGCAGCATTTGCAGAAGCTATCGCCATTTATTGTTTGGTGGTTGTTTTCACCTTATAATTCAGAAATTCGCCAACACATACCTATGGTGTCGGCGGGTTTTCACGGAAGAAAACGCGGAGTGAACGCTCCAACAATGTTGTCTTTCGTGAATCCCATTCATCTAGTTAACATTTTTTATGTTTGAAATCATTGCAGTAGCTCACGCGGCCGGATCTGCCGCAGAAGCGGCACAAGAAGGCGGTGTGGCGGGAACACTTGGTATTAACCTCAAATTGTTTATCGCGCAATTGGTCAATTTTTCAATTGTTTTTTTCATTTTGTGGAAGCTTGTTTTTAAAAATATCATCAAAACGCTTGGTGAGCGCCAAAAAAAGATAGAAGACTCGCTCTTGCACGCGCAAAAAGTTGAAGAAAATTTGACGCGTTCAGAAGCCGATTACAAGGAAAAGATAAAGCTCGCGCAAGCCGAAGCGCACGCGCTCATTAAAATCGCGGAAGAAAAAGCTTTGCAGGCAGGAGCAAAAATCAAAGAAAAAACCAAAGAAGAACTGTCAGCGGCGCTCGCGCAAGCAAAAGTAGCCATCCAAGCCGAACGTGAGACCATGATGCAAGAAACCAAACAAGTAATTGCAGATTTGGTGGTTCAAACAACGGAAAAATTATTGCGGGAAAAATTGACGGACGCCAAAGATAAGCAATTGATTGAAAAATTGATTACAAAAAACTAGCCATGAAACTTAACCCTCGACAATTCGCGCGAGCGTATCTGGAAAGCTGTGAAGGACAAACAGTCAAACAGATTGAGCACATTACCGCTTTGTTTCTAAAAAAACTTCGCATAGCGAGAGGTTGGAAACAGATTCCAGCCATTATTGCTCACATACAAAGGTATGCAGACGAACGAGAAGGCGTAACGCCGCTTACCATCGTAACCGCACGCGCGCTTGGAGAGGCGGCCAACAAAAAAATAGCGGATAGCTTGGGGTTCAAGAAGGCGCGAATCACTGAACAGGTGCAACCCGAGCTGGTAGGAGGATTCATTGCTCGCACAGTGGACACCATATTTGACGGATCGCTCAAAACACAACTGCAACACATTAAAAAACATCTAGAATCTTAAAATAACCGCCTCTATGAAAACAGATCAATTGATTGAAACACTTAAAAAACAAATTTCCTCATTTGAGGGAACTGTCCAAACCGCCGAAGTGGGAACCGTGGTGGAAGTGGGGGACGGCATTGCGCGCATGACCGGTCTCCAAAAATGTCAGGCGGCTGAAATGCTTGAATTCCCGGGCGGCACGCTTGGCGTGGCACTCAACTTGGAGCAAGAAACTGTTGGTGCAATTTTATTTGGAGAGTACAAACATATTAAAGAAGGCGATACGGTAAAACGTACCGGGCGTATTTTGTCCATTCCTGTGGGTGACGCATTTCTTGGGCGCGTAGTAAATCCGCTTGGAGAGGCGATAGACGGTGGTGCAAAACTTACTTCTGATACTTTTTACCCCATAGAAAAAATTGCGCCGGGCGTTATGACTCGTGAACCGGTAACCACTCCGGTACAAACCGGCTTGAAAGCAATTGATGCAATGATCCCTATAGGCCGCGGTCAGCGTGAATTGATCATTGGAGACCGCCAAACCGGGAAAACTGCTGTGGCGATTGATACCATAATTAACCAAAAAGGCAAAAATCTTATCTGTATTTATGTTGCCATTGGACAAAAAGAATCAAAAATTGCGCGTATTGTGGCAAAATTAAAAGAAGAAGGCGCAATGGATCACACGATTTTAGTGGTTGCGGGTGCTTCTGATTCCGCTTCTCTTAACTTTATCGCGCCATACGCAGGCTCCACGCTGGCCGAGTACTTCATGGATAAAGGCAAAGATGTGCTCGTGGTGTATGACGATCTTTCAAAACATGCATGGGCATATCGTGAAATTTCTTTGCTTTTGCGTCGTCCCCCAGGCCGTGAGGCGTATCCGGGTGATGTTTTTTATTTGCACTCCCGTTTGTTGGAACGCGCGTGCCGTTTGAACAAAGAAAACGGTGGAGGCTCTATTACGGCACTGCCAATTATTGAAACACAGGCGGGTGATGTTACCGCATATATTCCTACTAATGTTATTTCCATTACTGATGGACAAATTTATTTGGAAAGTGATTTATTCTATCGCGGTATTCGTCCGGCCTTGAATGTGGGGCTCTCGGTTTCTCGTGTAGGTTCCGCCGCACAGATTAAACCAATGAAAAAAGTGGCAGGGAAGCTCCGTTTGAGCTTGGCCCAATTCCGCGAGCTTGAATCGTTTGCGCAATTTGCGAGTGACCTTGACGGCGCCACCAAACAACAAATTGAACGCGGTGCTCGCATTGTGGAAGTACTAAAACAGCTTCAGTTTGAACCAATGCCGGTTGCTGATCAGGTGGCAATTTTGTATGCGGTTACGAACGGCTATTTGGATACCGTACCTTTGAATGAAGTAAAAAAATGGGAATCAAATTTCCTCGCGCATTTCAACAGCACAACGAGCGAACTCGCTTCTCTGATAGCAGGCGGCACGTGGGATGATAAAATAGAAAATCAGTTGAAAGAAGTAATTAATTCGTTCAAAGAAGCCTAAATATGGCCGTCAACACCAAAATAATCAAGCGCCGCATCAAGTCCATCACCAACACCAAGAAAATGACCAAGGCGATGGAGATGATTTCTGCGGTGAAAATGCGCAAGGCGGTGGCGCAAGCGGCTTATACGCGTGCATATGCGCATGCGGCACGCGCTATTTTGGCGGATTTGGCCGAACGCGTTGATGTTGCTTCTCACCCTTTGCTTGAACGGCGTGAGGTCAAAAACACCGCTCTGGTTGTAATAACTTCAAACAGAGGTTTGGCGGGAGGGTTTAACAGCAAGCTCATTCAAACCGCTCACGAATATATCATGGAATCGGAGCGGCGCGGTGAACAGGTGGAGATTGTTTTACTGGGAAAAAAAGGGAAAAAATTATTTCAGCATTTTAAACATACTATTGCGGCGGAATTTGAAAAGGTGGATATTGTGAGCCATATCAATGAAATCATGCCTATGGCGCGCATGCTTATAAAAGAGTATCAAGAAAAAAAGTACGATAAAATTGCCGTTGTGTTTACGGATTTTAAATCCGCGCTCCAACAAATCGCCCGTGTAGCGGAAATTGCGCCACTTGATTCGCGAACCATTTTGATGAAGCAGGAAAAAGAAGAAGTAAAAGAGGGTGCTCATACGGAATTTGAATTTTTATTTGAACCGGATCCCGCATTTGTTTTAAACCAACTCTTGCCGCGTATGATGGAAATGCAGATTTATCAGGCAGTGCTAGAATCCGACGCATCGGAACATTCCGCGCGCATGATGGCAATGCGCAACGCCTCTGACGCGGCAACAGATATGATTAAAGATTTAGTGTTTACATTCAACCAAGCGCGCCAGGCGTCCATTACACAGGAAATTGCTGAAATTGCGGGCGGAGCCGCGGCGCTCGGATAAAAAAATAATCAATTAAAAAATAATACATACTATAGTATATGAAAAATATAGGGACAATCTCACAAATTATCGGCGTGGTGGTGGACGTGACGTTTGAAGAAAAATTGCCGGAAATTTTTTCCGCTTTAACCATTAAAACAACCACAAGCCAAACCGTGGTGCTTGAGGTTCAACAGCATATTGGCTCCAACACCGTGCGTACCATCGCAATGGGCTCAACGGATGGTCTTGCGCGCGGGCAAGAAGTGTTAGATACAGGTAAACCCATTTCCGTGCCCGTTGGCCCTGGGACGTTGGGCAGAATGTTTAACGTGGTGGGTGAAACAATTGATAACAAAGGAGAAGTAAAAACGGAAAAATTATATTCAATTCATCGTCCGGCACCGGAATTTAAACAACAATCAACAAAAACAGAAATTTTAGAAACCGGCATCAAAGTGGTTGATTTGATTTGCCCTTTCTTAAAAGGCGGCAAAATCGGTTTGTTTGGCGGCGCCGGTGTGGGCAAAACCGTGGTGATTCAAGAGCTTATCCGCAATATCGCTTCAGAACATGGCGGATATTCAATGTTTGCCGGCGTTGGGGAGCGTTCTCGTGAGGGAAATGACTTGTATCGTGAAATGGAATCGTCAGGAGTGCTTTCAAAAACAGCGTTGGTGTTTGGCCAAATGAATGAACCGCCGGGAGCCCGCGCACGCGTTGCTTTGACCGCGCTTGCAATGGCAGAATATTTCCGTGATGAAGAGGGAAAAGATTTATTGCTTTTTATTGATAACATTTTCCGCTTCACCCAAGCAGGTTCGGAGGTGTCAGCTCTGTTAGGTCGCATGCCTTCTGCAGTGGGGTACCAACCAACTCTTGCGTCAGAGATGGGAGCTTTACAAGAACGCATCACCTCAACGGAAAAAGGATCTATCACCTCCGTGCAAGCAGTGTATGTGCCGGCAGATGACCTAACAGATCCTGCGCCTGCAACAACCTTTGCGCATCTTGATTCTACCGTTGTGCTTTCCCGCGCGCTTTCTGAATTGGGTATTTATCCCGCGGTGGATCCGTTGGACTCCAACTCAACAATTTTAGACGTGAATATTGTTGGCAAAGAACATTACGCTGTCGCGCGCGAAGTGCAATCCGTACTTCAACGCTACAAAGACTTGCAAGATATCATTGCGATTTTGGGTATGGAAGAATTGAGCGATGCGGACAAACAAACTGTTTCCCGCGCGCGCAAAATTCAAAAATTCCTTTCCCAGCCATTCTTTGTGGCAGAAACATTTACCGGAGTGAACGGCAAATATGTGCCGGTCAAAGAGACGATTCGCGGGTTTAAAGAAATTTTGGAAGGCAAACACGATGATGTGCCGGAACAGAATTTTTATATGAAAGGAACCATTGACGAAGTGAGAATGTAAAATGCTTGTTTTATGAGCAAAGGAGTATTGCACATACAATTGACAACCCCTGAACGCATTGTGTATAAAGCAGATGTGGAAGAATTGAGTTTGCCCACTTCAATGGGTGAAATTACCGTTCTTCCAAATCACATACCGCTTATTGCCACCCTTGCGCAAGGAGAAATTCGTGCAAGAGAGGTAGGGGGCGAAAAAATTTTCGCGTGTTCCGGAGGGTTTATAGAAATCAAGCCGGACGGCACAGTGGTGATCCTGGCGGACAATGCCGAACGCGCGGAAGAAATAGACGAGGCGCGCGCGGATATCGCTCGCAAACGAGCGGAAGAATTAATGAAAGAAAAGGTTACGGATCAAGTGGAGTATGCCGCCATTTCAACCAAATTGGAACGTGAATTGGCGCGCTTGCGTGTTGTGCGCAAACACCGTAACCGCCACGCCAGCACAACTCCGCCCCAAACATCTTAACGCATAATTTTTTTCTATGCCAAAAGGTTCGCTCAAACAATTTCTTCTTGACCACAACAAAAAACAGAGTAGTCTGTTTATCAGTCCGGACGCGGCGCTTCAACGCCGATTGTATCGTGCAAAATTTCCCACGGAAATTGCTGCGCTCAAGTGCATGGACGGGCGTCTTAACCTTCCGCTCATGACCAACACGCCGCCAGGCATTATTCTTCCGTTTCGGAACATTGGAGGTATATTTGACGTAGGGTGGCCGTTTTTTGGATCCCTACTCATAGATTTTGCCAACTACGCCGTGCGCAAAGGACGGCATGGTTTGATTTTTGTGACCTACCACTGGTCAAAAGGAGATATGCATCGCGGATGTAAAGGTTTTAAATATGAAACTGACGCCGCACGCGTCTATACAAAAGAATTGCGTAAAGAGATAGAAGATGTGTTTGGAGCCGGGCGTTCTGTTATTTATCCCATCCAGGTAGGAGTAGAGACCGATGAAGACGCACTGGTGCTCCATGGCAATGACGGAGAGATTTTAGATTTAGCTACTGCATCTTTAAAAACTGAAGAAGATATTTTGAAGGCGATTGAACGGCTTTTCCCCGATATGCCGGACAGAATCAGAAAAGATTTGGTACCGCTTCTCATAGGCAATATCGCGCATATCAGCTACATACGATCATCGGGAAGACCACTTGAAGAGGCGCAACACAAAGAACAGATACTTGCCATCGGCCGTGGATTTGATTGGTTGCATTTGCCCAACAAGGCTCTCATTGTGGGTCCGTATAGTTACGATTTAGAAAAACCAATTTCAACCGCCGCACGGCTTCTGCAAGGGAATCTGGCGGAGGGAAGAATTCCAAAAAATGAGGGATTGGTGCTTCTTGCATCTGCATCATTTCGCGACGAAGCGGGTCCTGAACGCATCTGGGCAGCTAAAAAAGCGCAATCGCTTGCAAAACTTGCACTCAAAGTCATTAGACAAGATGTCCCGGAGCTAGAGGATGAGTTTGATGTGCTGGTTGGTACCATGAATCTCAATACCCGCCTTTTTACCCCAATTGAGCAGTAATTTTAGCCATTTTTTGCCCCTCATGGTTTAGACCCCTGTGAGGGGTTTTTGTTATCCACAATTTTTTTTACATCTATATTGACTTTTCAGCGATTTTACGATATTATTATGTTTCGCAAAATGGTTTTGATATTTCTTAAGCGAAGTGCGCTTTTTGGAATGTCTGACCTCTTCGTTCTTTCAAAAGGTCTTTACCATGCCACAGCTTGACCAAAATGAAGTCCACTTCTTTGAAGAGCTCCGAGAAGCAGGCGTACTGGAAGATGTGAATGGAAATTGCTTGGATACTTCAAAAGGGGTGATTCTTGTCACCTGCGCTGACGGAAGTCATTTTGGCGACATTTTCAAGCGTCAAAGCGAAATGACACCTCTAATTCATACTTTGGCGCTGAACGGGGGCGGGCTGATTTTGCCTCATCGTTCACCGGCGAACATGCCCATTGGGATGTCACCAACAGGGGGTATGATTTGTCTCGGCGACATTTACATGAGTCAAATTTCTGTCGCTCAAGAGTTGAAGGGAATCAGCGTGGTCGCGCTCCATGTTCACTTCCCGTGCGGCATAGCAAGGCTGCACAACATCGGCTCCCGCCATCTCATGGAGCTACTTGTGGCCGCCAAGACCCGTATCAAGGCTGAAACGTCCGAAGGGACAAAGGTTGCAGCGTGTCTCCACATCGCATGGCCTGACGGTCGCAAACGCACCTACTTTGTCTCACGAGATAAGTGGACAGAGTACCTTCAAGCAACAGGATCTCAATCATAGATCCCATTACCGTAAGCCAAACCCTTTTAAACACCACAAACCGGTGTTTTATTTTTTTATTTTGACACCTCTAGGAACACCTTGTGGCATACTCTGATACTTGGTACAATCATCTTATGAATCCACAGGCGATTTTCAATGAATTACATACTCTTTACGACCATCAAGGGTGGTGGCCGCTCACATTGACAAAGATACCTACAAAGGCTCGATTTCCCGTTTTACGTGTAGAAAACGGCGTTACCTATGGCATACCATGGAAGAAATTAAGCGCTTTCAAAACACGTAACTACGACCCATTTTTTGACATTGCTACAGGCGCCATACTCACACAAAACACGGCATGGAGAAATGTTGCTCAAGCACTGCTCAATTTGGCGCACCATCATCTTTTGACCGCCTCTGCCATTGCACGCGCAAACCCTCGCACCATAGAAAAATACATACGACCAAGCGGTTATTTCAAACAAAAAACGCGCAAACTCAAATTGTTTGCCGAGTATATCCGGAAAGAATATGGTGGTGACATGCGGAGGCTATTAAAAAAAGACACTCTTGTTGCGCGCGCTGAATTATTACAGTTGTGGGGCATAGGCAAAGAAACTGCGGATTCCATTTTACTGTATGCCGGCAATCAGCCGATCTTTGTGGTTGATGCTTATACCAAGCGATTATGTGCACACCATGGTATTGTCCGTAAAGAATACGACGATTATCAAAAATTATTTATGACCGATTCTCATATCGCAACGCGTTGTATGCGTAATCGCGTAGCATATTATCAAGAATTCCACGCGCTTATTGTGCGGTGGGGGAAGGGAAAGGTCGTTGAGGCAAAAACTTTGAGGGGACTACGAGCCGTGACTGACGGGGAGTCTGAGCAAAAATTCAACAGAATTTTTGCATGCCCCTAAAGGTTTTTGCCTCAAAAAGACTTTTAATTTTCACTATGCCCCTCAACATATCGCATCTTAACACTGAACAGCAAAACGCGGTAACGCACGGAGCGGGGCCTTTGCTTTTGGTTGCGGGAGCAGGAACCGGCAAAACGGCAGTCATAACGCATCGCATCGCGCACCTTATAGACCAAGGTTCTGCAAAATCAAACGAAATCCTTGCTCTCACCTTTACGGAAAAAGCGGCGGCGGAGATGGAAGAACGCATTGACCGTCTGTTGCCCTACGGATACATTGATCTGTGGGTGAGTACATTTCATAGTTTTGCCGACCGTTTGCTCAAAACGCACGCACTGGACATTGGCATCTCCAATGAATACAAACTGCTAACTCAAACGGACGCATGGCTCTTGGTGCGCAAAAATCTTGAAAAATTTGATTTGGATTATTATCGCCCACTAGGAAACCCCACCAAATTTATCCACGCACTTTTAAAGCATTTCAGCCGATGTAAAGATGAGGCAATTTCACCGGCAGAGTATCTGAAACATGCGGAGCGTCTGCAATTGGATACCGACCTTCCCTTGGATGAGAACGTCGCCGACCACACAACGGAAATTAAACGCATCGCGGAAATCGCTAATGCGTATCACGTATACAATCAACTGCTCTTAGACAACAACGCGTTGGATTTTGGAGATTTGCTGGTTTATACACTTAAATTGTTGAAAGAACGACCGCTCATTCTTAAAACCTATCAGGACAAATTCAAGTATGTTTTGGTTGATGAATTTCAAGATACCAACTGGGCGCAATATGAATTGATCAAATTGGTTGCAGGGAAGCCTGCCAATATCACCGTAGTGGGGGATGACGACCAATCAATCTACAAATTCCGCGGCGCATCCGTGAGCAACATATTGCAATTTGAAAAAGAGTATCCGTCCGCGCAAAAGATTTTTTTGACCACCAATTATCGCTCATATCAAAATCTTTTGGATTCTTCTTATGCTTTTATTCAATTAAACAATCCCAACCGCTTGGAATATCAATTACAGAAAACAGACGGCGATAGTGCGCTCACCAAAAAACTTACTGCAGATCGCAAAGGAACAGGTGCTATTGAATATCATGGAGCGCAAACACTTGAAGCGGAAACGCGTTTTGTAGCAGAGCGTATTCGCGCGCTATACGAAGAGCAAAAGGGCGCATGTGCTTGGAACGATTTTGCAATACTGGTACGAGCTAACAATCAAGCGGATCCGTTTATGAACGCGCTGGAGCGGCGAGGCATTCCGTATCAATTTCTCGCCTCAAGCGGTTTGTACCGCCAAAGACTAATCCTCAATATCTGCGCCTACCTGCGCTTGCTTGATAATTATCATGAAAATACCGCCACATTCCGCGTTCTTAATATGGAATTATGGAATTTGCCGCCCGAGGATGTGGTCAAAATCACTCACCAAGCGCGCAAAAAGAGCTGGTCGTTGTATGAAGTCATGAAACATGCCGCGTCCATAGGAGTACTGCAGGAATCACAAATCATAATCAATCGTATTTTGGGGCTTGTAGAACGTCATAGCCAAATGGCAAAAGACAAGCCGGTCAGCGTGGTAGCTTTGCAGTTTTTACAAGATTCCGGCCTTTTGCAGGATCTGGTGCGTAAAGAAGGAAGGGGAGACGCGTACGCGCTCAAAGAAGTCCGACTCCTAAAACTTTTTTTTGAGGAAATACGCGATTTTGAAAATCGCACCACCGAGCAGACCGTAAAACATTTTATGGAAGAGCTTGATTTTATTCTTGATTCCGGAGACAGCGGAGCCTTGCCGGTGGACACCACGGACGGTCCGGAATCGGTAAAAATTCTTACCGTACACAATGCCAAAGGATTGGAATTCCGCTACGTTTTTGTGGTGAGCTTGATTGACCTGAAGTTTCCTTCCACCGATAGGCCGGATCCCATACAAATTCCCGATGCTCTTATTAGAGAAATGCTTCCTGAAGGCGATGTGCATTTGGAAGAAGAGCGGCGTTTGTTTTATGTCGCGCTCACTCGCGCGCGCGACGGTATATATTTAACTTCCGCAAAAGATTATGGTGGTGCTCGTTCGCGTAAACCATCTCGTTTTCTCATTGAAATGAAACTTACCACCAAAGAGGGAAGCGCGGGGGAAACCGCTAAAACTGCGCTAGAGAGCCCCACAGAGGCAACTTCGCAAAAAGAAATGCATAACGATCTTTCTCATCTCATTCCAAAAATGTTTAGCTTCACCCAGCTCAAAGCGTTTGAAACATGCCCCTTGCAATACAAATTCGCGCATATCCTGCGCATACCTCTTGCAGGCAAGCCCAGTTTTAGCTTTGGCAAAACAATGCATTCAACCATGCAAAAATTTTATGAACGCATGATAGAACTCAACAACTGGAAACAAACGGATTTATTTGCGGCGCGGGAGTCGGACGCATCCGTGCAGGCTGTGGAAATCAAAGTCCCTCCACTTGAAGAAATGTTAAAATTTTACGAAGAAAGCTGGATAGATAAATGGTACAGCAACAAAAAACAAAAGCAGGAGTATCGCGAGAAGGGTATTAAAATCATTAAAGAATTTTATACCAAACATGAGGGGTCTTGGCGTATTCCACAGTTTTTGGAACTTGGTTTTACACTTAAAGTGGAAGGCAACCCCTTGCGCGGGGCGATTGATCGCGTAGATCAAACGCCTGACGGCAGTGTGGAGATTATAGATTATAAAACAGGAACGCCAAAAGAAGAAACAAAGCTTGCCGCAGAAGACAAAGAACAGCTGATCTTGTACCAAATCGCGGCAACAGAATCTTTGAATCTCAAACCAAGACTGTTAAGTTTTTACTATTTGGAAAACAACAGCACCATATCATTTTTGGGTAGTGAAGAAGAAATCAACAAACTAAAAGACAAAATTACCCGCATTATTGAACAAATTAAGGCGAGTAATTTTCCCGCAAAACCATCTCCTCACACGTGCAAATTTTGCGACTTTAAAAATATATGCGACTTTGCCGCGCTATAAGTATCTGCTTCTATGGCCATGCGAACTCTCAAATCAATGCTCTCATTGTCGCTCAACAAGCACGGACTTGCAAAACAAGTGACAATTGCTCAAATTTTGGCGCAGGTGCGGCAAGAACTTGCGCAAATTCTTGATGACGCCGCTGGTGAGCTTGCTCAACCATTGCACTTAAAAAACGGTACGCTCATGGTGCGTTGTAGTCACAGTGCCGTGGCGCAGGAGATAAAAATCAACGAAAAAAGACTCCTTCAAAGCCTCCATAGGCAGTTTCCGAGCTTGAGTATAAAAAGTGTTCATCCTGTTTGCTAAAAGTCTTTTTTTCAGTTAAAATATAGAAATCTTTTATGACTCTTAAACAGTATTTCATAGCACTTGGAATAGGAGTATTCCTTGCTCTTTTGAGCCTAATTGTCATAATTTTTAACGTTAACCCGCAGAACAATCCTGTATGGGGTCCAATACTTTTTTATGTCAGTTTTTTCTTCATGGTATGCGGATTATACGCTATAGGAGGATTTCTGTGGCGCGTGCATGTGCTTAAGCAAACCGACATAGTATTTCGTCAGATAAAAAAAACATTTCGTCAAGGTTGTTTGTTTGGCGGAGTGGCTGTTCTAGCTCTCATTTTACAACACTTCAACCTTTTGCGCTGGTGGAGCATATTTTTACTAGTCTTATTTTCATTGTGGGTTGAATCTATCTTTTTTAAGAAAGAAAAGAAATAAATATGTTGAAAAAAATTTTCGGATCCTTCAGCAAAGATATTGGCGTAGATCTCGGTACTGCTAACACCCTTGTTTATGTAAAAGATAAAGGTATTGTAATAGATGAACCAACAGTTGTCGCAATCAACGTACGGACGGAACAAATACTTGCAATCGGCAAAGACGCAAAAATGATGATGGGGAAAACACCAGCTTATATTCAAGTTACGCGTCCGCTGGTTGGGGGTATTATTTCAGACTTTGAGGTAACGGAAAAGATGCTTCGTTTTTTTATTGATAAAATACATAAAGATAGTTTTACATTTATACCTCGACCGCGTGTTGTGATTGGCGTCCCACTCGATATTACAGAAGTTGAAAGAAAGGCAGTAGAAGATGCGGTTCGCTCTGCGGGAGCTAGAGAAGTGCATGTGGTTGAAGAACCCATGGCGGCGGCTATAGGAGCACGCATGCCAATAAATGAAGCATTGGCGAACCTTGTAGTTGATATAGGGGGCGGAACAACTGATATTGCCGTCATCTCTCTTTCGGGAATCGTTACTTGGAAATCAATAAAAATTGCGGGAGATGAACTGAACAAAAACATCATACAATACGCTCGAGAGGTGTTTAATTTGCTTATTGGAGAGGGTCACGCTGAAGACGTTAAGAATAAAATTGGAGCGGCTTTTGATTCTACCGGCGAGGAACTCGAATTTCCTCTGCGGGGTCGCGATCTTATCACCGGCCTCCCGCGCGAAGTCTTTATTACATCCTCACAAGTTCACGAATCAATGCAACGATCAATCGCTATTATTATTGATAACATAAAATCTGTTTTAGAAATTACTCCGCCAGAATTAATGGCAGACATTCATGAGCGGGGCATCGTACTCACCGGAGGCGGGGCGCTCTTGCGCGGTCTAGACAAGGCAATTGCCATCGCAACGGAAATTCCTGTTCGTGTTGCGGATGACCCACTCACCTGCGTTGTTCGCGGCACTGGGTTTCTTCTTGAAAATCTTGAACTTTTGCGTATTGTTGAACTGCAGAATTCGCGTTAAATTTTGTAATTTATGCAAGTAGTTTCAACTAAAAAACTTTTAATTCCGATCCTTGTATTTATTTTTTTCATTATATTTATAAACCGTACGGAGTTTTTGGGAATTGCAAAAAATAATATAATTAAAGTTTTTGAGCCTGTACTTAGCACAAGTTTTAAAATTTCTCAATCAACATACAGTTTTGCTTCTAATTTTTTTAGAACTTCGCGTGATCTTCGATCAGAAAATGAGACGCTCCACGCGCAACTTTTAGAGCAAACACAACTAAAGGCGGAAACAACGCGATTACGAATGGAAAATACTTCACTTCTTAATTTGCTTCATTATACATCATCAACCCTTAATAAAATTTCAGCTCAAGTGATAGGAGTCGGTACAGAGAGTACTGTGCAAAGTCTTATTATAGATCGTGGCTTAAATGATGGAGTAACAATAGGCGATCCAATTATAGCGGAGGGGGGTATCCTTATTGGTACCGTATGGAAGACGCAGGAGAAAGAATCCATTATAGAGCTTATAACAGACAATCAAAGTCGCATAGGAACATCTATTTTAAATAAAGATCGATCAATCGGCATTGCAACAGGGAGCCATGGATTAAGTGTGGAAGTTGAAATGATTCCTCAAGATGAGGTCATAACCGAGGGTGATATCGCGATAACTTCAGGCATAGAAAAATCTATACCGCGCGGACTTATTATTGGGACAGTTTTATCAATCAAAAAAGAAGCATCCGAACCATTTCAAACCGCACGCCTACAGCTCCCTATTGAATTGAATAAACTCTCATGGGTTGCTGTTTTGAGTCAATAATTAACCTATGCGACATACATTATTCCAAGCTTTCTTTTTGAGCTTTATATTAATAATAGCGCAACAGATTTCCAGCGTTCTTTTTGCTTGGCACATTATACCACTAACAGAAATTTCGCTTGTTATTCTTGTTTTTATTATTGCTTTGGGAACAGAAAACAAATTAATTCTACTGACCGCTTGCTTCACAGGCTTGCTTTTAGACCTCTGGAGTCCGAGCGGATTTGGAACAATTGCGCTCGCTCTCACCCTTACTTTGTCAATAAGTATTGAAATTTTTCATCGCGCGCTCACTAATAAGAGTTTGAGTGCTCTGCTCATTCTTGGTGTTACAGCTACATTCACGTATCGTATTATTATTTTTTTAATCAATAGTACGCAATTTCTTAAAAACCCCGAATCAGTTTGGAAAGCTCTGCTTGATAGCATGATGAAAGGCGGAGTACAAGCTGTCACTCATAGCATGTTCCTTTTGATTTTATTTGTGGGCAGTCGTCTTGTGTCTAAACGTCTGCATCCGCATTATGTACACTCATCATGAAAAGAATATTTTCATTTAAACGCCACCAACCAAATGATGACCCCTTTCTTATCAGAATTGATTCGATAAAAGATAAATCTGTTGAGGGTTTCTTCAAAAAACAATGGGTTGAAGATAGCATTACCACAGCAGGCAAAATTAACGCGCCAAAACCACTTGGGGAGTTTTTGGGAATAGGCGGATCTCTAAAAACGCTTTGGGTTGGGGGATGTATTTTGACTATTTTATTGGTAACTCTTTTTCTGCGAGCGGCGTATCTACAAATTATACAAGGCGGGCATTTTCGTCTGCTTGCAGAAAACAATCGCATACGCACTAAACTCCTCTCCGCCGAACGTGGCATTATTTACGACGCAACAGATGTTCCGCTTGTTCGCAATATTCCCACTTTTACGGCGTACCTTTTGCCGCAAGATATCCCTACAGAAAATCACGCGCGGACAAAAACGCTCCGCGCCATCGGCGAGCTTGTTGAAATCTCACCGGAAAATCTTCAAAAAAAAATGGATGAATTCAAGTCATACCGTTTTCAGACGTTTGCCATTAAAGATAACATTGACTATGACACCGCCTTGCGTCTTGTTTTGCTTTCAAAGCAAATTCCGGGCGTAAGCATTGAGAGCGAGTTAAAACGGCAATACTTACTTGTTAATGAAGGCGCGACATCCAGTACGTCGGAAAGACAGCATTATGCCGCGCCTTCTCTTGGCATGGTGCTTGGCTATGAAGGAAAAATCACCAAGGAGGAGCTTGACCTTGCAAGCGACAAAGAATATCTGCCCATTGACCGCATAGGCAAAACCGGCATTGAGAAATCGTATGAAAACTTATTGCGCGGGGTGCGCGCCAAGAAAAAAATAGAGGTTGATGCCCTCGGTAAGACAAAAAATTTGATTGCTGAAGAACCGGGAGTCCCTGGAAAAAACATCAAACTTAACATCCGTGTGGATTATCAAACCGCGCTTGAAGACGCGTTGGACGCACAGCTTAAAAATTCAACTCATCATCGAGCTTCCGCGATAGTAATGAACCCGCAAACAGGCGCAATATTGGCACTTGCCACGCGCCCGGTGCTGGATACCAATCTGTTTGCGAAGGGAATCAGCAATGACGAATATCAGCAATTGCTTAATGATCCGGATCAGCCACTCTTTAACCGCGCGTGGAGCGGGGCGTTTCCTTCAGGGTCGGTTATCAAGCCGCTTATCGCATCTGCCGCGCTCACGGAAAAAATTATCACGCGCAATACGACATTCTTGAGTGTTGGCGGATTGCAGGTGGGAAAATGGTTTTTCCCGGACTGGAAAGCCGGAGGGCATGGCGTGACCAATGTCATCAAAGCCTTAGCGGAATCAGTCAATACTTTTTTCTTTATCGTGGGCGGCGGATATCACCAGTTCAAAGGTCTTGGTCCGGAAACAATTGTCATGTACCTTAAAAAATTCGGGCTTGCCAATACTACGGGCATTGACTTGCCGGGAGAGGTTCCCGGGTTCCTTCCCACGCCGGAATGGAAGGAAGATGTAAAAAAAGAACAATGGTATATTGGCGATACGTATAATCTTTCCATTGGGCAAGGAGATGTGCTTGTAACCCCCTTGCAAGTGGCACTCTATACGGCAACTGTGGCAAACAGCGGGACGCTCTACGCGCCGCATGTGGTAAAAAGCACTATTGATCCCAAAACCAAAAAAGAAACACCGATTAAACCGCGTGTGGTGGAGCATGCGGTAGTACCTGCGGATGTCTTGGCGCTAGTGCGCGCGGGCATGCGATCTGCTGTCACGGACGGAAGCGCGCGGGTATTGAATGATTTACCCATACCCGTAGCGGGCAAGACAGGCACGGCACAGTGGTCAAAAAACAAAGCAAATCACGCATGGTTTACAGGCTTTGCGCCGTATGAAAATCCGCGCATTGTTATTACGGTGCTTGTGGAGGAGGGCGGAGAGGGGAGCGGTGTGTCAGTTCCCATTGCGAAACGATTTTTGACATGGTATGCTAAACATACAAACGAATAACGTAATGTTATCCACAGTTGCACGTTTAACCTTGACAAAAACCTTTCATACTGATAATCTACTATAATTCAGCCCCGTCTTTGCGGGAGCTTTTTTAAACACTTAATATGGATAAAACCCAAACCTACTTAACCGTAGAAGGCAAAGCAAAACTCCAAACAGATCTTGCTGATTTGAAGTTAAAATTGCGAGAGATTGCGGACCGCATAGACAAAGCAAAGGAGTTGGGCGACCTTTCCGAGAACGCGGAATATCATGAAGCAAAAGAAGACTACGCCTTTACGCAAGGAAAAATCCAGCAGATTGAATACGACCTTACACATGGTGTGGTCATTAGCCACAACAAACAAAGCACCATAGTGGATGTTGGTGCGACGATTGTGGTAAAACGGGAAAATGGTAAAACGTCAAAGTATACCATTGTGGGGTCAAACGAAGCCAGCCCCGCGCAAGGATTAATCTCAAATGAATCTCCAATCGGGCAAGCGTTTCTAGGCAGAAAAAAAGGGGATGTGGTGGAAGTTAAAACACCTACCGGAGGAGTGAAATATACAATTGAGGAAATACAATAAAAAAACCTAGCACCCCCACACACCTAAAACTTTCGCCTTAAATCTTTCCACACAATCTCTCTGTACACCTTGCCTTAAAAACGGTATACTAATGAGTGACCATATCTGCTCCGCCTCTGGCATGAGCAGAGTTACTTTTATATCTTTATGACCAAACTGCCTAACCCTATTGACGAAGAAAGCACGCGCTTGGAAAAACTCAAAAAATTGCAAAGCATCAACCTCAATCCCTTTCCCTCATGGTCGGGGCAAACTGGTGCAAAACGCTATCTTACCCAAGACCTGCTCACGGATTTTGAACGCCTATCTCAACGTGAAGAACGTGTTACCATAGCAGGCAGACTCAAAACCATCCGCGCGCACGGCGGCTCTACCTTTGCACATCTTGAGGACGCAAGCGGTCAATTGCAGATATACCTCAAAAAAGATTCAGTTGGCGACGAATCGTATTACTTGTTTCAAGACACCATAGACATTGGGGACTTTGTTTCTGCTGAAGGCACGCTCACCGTCACCAAACGCGGAGAAAAAACATTGCTGGTACAACATTGGAAGTTTTTGGTCAAAGCGCTTCTGCCTCCGCCGGAAAAATTTCACGGCCTCCAAGATGTGGAACTGCGCTACCGCAAGCGTTACCTAGACCTAATTGCAAACACAGAATCACGCCGTATCGCGGATGGGCGCATTACACTCATCAAAGCATTACGTGAATTTTTTGATGCCGAAAACTTCAAAGAAGTGGAAACGCCCATCTTGCAACCGCTTTACGGAGGTGCCGCCGCACGACCCTTTAAAACACATCATCATGCCCTTGATACAGACTTATATTTGCGCATTGCGCCGGAGCTTTATCTTAAACGATTACTCATTGGCGGATTTGAAAAAGTTTATGAGATCGCGCGCTGTTTTAGAAATGAAGGCATAGACCACGCGCACAATCCGGAGTTCACTCAAATAGAGTTTTACTGGGCGTACGCGAATTATGAAGACCTCATGGTGCTCACGGAGAAACTGTTCCAGTATCTTTTGCCGCGCATGGGGCTGTCCATGCAGATAGAATATCAAGGCGTAAAGATTGATTTTATGCCGCCATTCCCTCGCAAAACATTCCGTGAACTCCTTATTGAATACGGTAAAATTGATATAGAAGAATACCCGGATGCGCATGCGCTTTTGCACAAAGCGCAAACTATGCATATAGAAGTTACGGAGCATGACGGAAAGGGAAAAATTTTGGACGAACTTTACAAAACACTCGTGCGGCCGCATATTGTACAGCCACTCTTTATGATAAACCACCCCGTAGAGCTTTCACCGCTTGCTAAACGCGTGGAAAGCGACCCGCGCTATACGGAGCGCATGCAATTGCTGGTGGCGGGAGGTTTTGAATTATGCAACGCGTTTTCGGAATTAAATGATCCACTAGATCAAGAAACACGTTTTAAAGAACAAGAACGCTTGCTGGAAGCAGGGGATGAAGAAGCACAGCGCTACGACGCGGACTTTATTACCGCGCTCAAGCATGGCATGCCGCCGGCCGCAGGGCTTGGCATGGGCATTGATAGGCTAACCGCGCTTCTCATGAACGCGCCAAATCTTAAAGAAGTTATCTTGTTTCCTACCCTGCGTCCGCTTGCATAAAATGCTATTCTATGGAGCTTTCGGTGATTATTCCCGCATATAATGAATCCGAGGTGATAGCGCGCACCGTGCGGCATGTAGATGAATTTTTTGCTAAGGAACACATTGACGGAGAGATGATAGTGGTGGATGACGGATCAACAGATGGAACGGGCGGCGTACTTGCTCATGTAAAAAACACCACATCGCCGCTCAAAATAATTTCATTTTCCAAAAATACAGGAAAAGGCGCAGCCTGCAAAGCAGGTTTTACTGCGAGCAGGGGATCATGGAGCGTTTTTATGGACGCGGATGAATCCACTACCATAGACACATGGAACACGTTCAAGCCATTTACAAAACAATTTGATATCTTGATTGGCTCGCGGTCTATTGCGGGTGCGCGCGTGCTGAAGCGGCAAAACATAGTGAGGATACTCGCTGGGAAATTGGGCAATAAATGGATCAAATTGATAACCGGACTGCCATTTTATGACACACAATGCGGGTTTAAAGCATTTCACGAACGCACAAAATCACTGCTCGCCTACACGCAGGTTAATGGCTGGGCGTTTGACATAGAGTGGCTTGCGGTAGCGCAAAAAACGGGATTCAAGATAAAAGAACTGCCTGTAGAATGGCATAACGACACCACCAGTCTGGTACGGCCAATAGATTATCCGCGTGTCTTGTGGGAGGTTGTTAACATTAAGTTTCATATTAAAAAAATTCCCCCGCGCGCATGAAAAAAAAGAAGGTTTTATTATTCGGCACCTTTGATGTGCTCCACCCTGGCCACGAAGCGTTATTTAAACAAGCACGTCGTTATGGTGCCAAGCTAACCGTAATTCTTGCCCGCGACCACACCATTAAAAAAATTAAAAAACACGAGCCTGTATACGGCGAACGTGCGCGAAAAAGAGCACTTGAAAAATCCGGTTTGGTGGATCATGTGGTTTTAGGATCATTACAGGATAAGTATCGCACGATTAAAAAAATAAAGCCGGACGTTATATGCCTTGGATACGATCAAACAAATTTTGTCGGCGCATTGGGAGAAAGAATCAAGTCATTCAAATTAAAAACGCGCATTGTGCGCCTTAAACCATTTAAGCCTAATCTTTATAAATCAACTATTTTAACGCGCTATGTTAGACATCAAATACATAAGAGAGAACGCCGAGGAGGTGAAACGCAATAACGCCTCACGAAACGTGAAGGTTGATATTGACCTTCTGCTCAAGCTGGACAAACAACGCCGCGACGCGCAGTTGGAGGTTGAAGTCGCGCGCGCCGAACTCAAAAAGTCGTCCAAACAAAAACCATCTGCGGAAGAAATTACGCGCTTACGCACGTTGGGGGAAAAGACGCAAAAAAAAGAAGTCGTGCTCAAGAATTTTGAAAATCAAATTCATGAGCGGATGTTTCAAATTCCCAACCTTAATCATGAAAGCACGCCCGTAGGCAAAGATGATTCAGAAAACAAAGTGGCGCGTATGGTAGGAAAAAAACCTATTTTTGATTTTGAACCTCGTGAACATTTTGAGATTCCGGCTGTGGCTCAAAATCTTGATAGCGAGGCGGGGGCAGATGTCTCCGGCGCGCGGTTTTATTACCTCAAAGGCCAATTGGTTTTGCTGGAGCGCGCACTCATGGATTTTGCCCTTAAAAAAGCCATTGCCAGAGGGTTTATGCCCGTCTTACCACCTCTGCTTGTCAAGGAACGAGCTATGTTTGGCACAGGGTTTTTCCCCGCGGAAAAAAATGAAATTTATACAGTCAACCCTCAAGAAGACAATCTTTATCTCATTGGCACCTCGGAAGTTCCTTTGGTTGCCATGCACGACGGCGAGCTGTTTGAAGCAAACAAATTGCCTAAAAAATATGTTGGGATTACGCCCTGTTTTCGCCGCGAGGCAGGATCATACGGCAAAGATCAGCGCGGTATCTTGCGCGTGCATCAATTTTATAAAGTGGAAGCCGTGGTATTTGCCACTCCGGAAAATTCTTGGAGCATCCACGAAGAAATACTCGCGCTGGAAGAAGAAATTTTAAACGATCTGGGGCTTCACTATCAGGTGGTGAACATTTGCAGTGGAGATTTGGGATATCCTGCCGCAAAAAAATACGACTGTGAAGCATGGATGCCGGGCCAAGCGCAATATCGCGAAATGACTTCAACAAGCAACACAACCGACTTTCAGGCGCGGCGGCTCGGTATCAAATATAAATTTCATAATCCGGAAACCAAAAAAACTGAAAATGTTTTAGTGCATACTTTGAACGGCACGATTGTTACCGACCGCGCCATGCTCGCGATCTTGGAAAACTATCAGACAAAAGAAGGGACTGTGCGCGTACCAAAAGTGCTCCAAGACTTAACAGGCTTTGCGGAAATCCGTTAATATGCTCACATGGGTTGAAATTTCCACGAGCGCGCTTGCGCACAACATATGCGTCTTCAAAAAACTCATCGGCAAAAAAAAACTGATGGCGGTGATCAAAAGCAACGCTTACGGCCATGGCATGGAAATTGTTGCAGACGTATGCGCGCGCAACGAGTCTGTTGATGCGTTTGGTGTTGCGAGTGTTTATGAAGCATTGGAACTCTTCAAACAGGGGATCCGAAAGACTATTATTGTTTTGAGTATTTTGGACGTTGAACAGGTTGCCAAAATGACGCAAGTACAACTCAACCTAATAAGCTTGCCGCTTTATGACATGGCGACCGGCCAGAAATTATTTACTGTACTCAAACAGCGAGGCCTCAAAGCGCAAGTGCATGTAAAAATTGATACAGGCACCACGCGCATTGGGTTCTTACCATCTCAAATTTCCGAACTTCTGATATTTCTCCAATCTGCAAAGAAATTTATTTTTCTTGAGGCGTTATATACTCATTTTGCCGACGCGGAAGATAACATAAGCTTTACTTTAAAACAGAATAAGATTTTATTGGAAACAAAAAACCTATTCAAAAAAGTGGGCTTTAAAAATTTTTATACTCACAGTGCTTGCACCGCTGCCACCATTCGTTTTGCAGACACGCACAGAGACATGATCCGCTTGGGGCTTGGCCTCTACGGACTCAATCCAAACAAAAAAACCGCCGCGCTTATACAAAAAAAAACCGGCAAAAAACTTCTGCCCGCACTATCTTGGCACAGCAAACTGACTCAAGTCAAAACAATCCCAAAAGGAAGCACTGTTGGTTATGGCCGTTCATTTAAAGCCCATAAAGCAGCAACCATAGGTGTTGTGCCTGTTGGTTACTTTGATGGCTATGACCGTAAGCTTTCTAATAAGGGACACGTGGTGATCCGTGGAACAACGTGTCCGATTGCAGGGCGCGTGAGCATGAATCTTACTATGATTGATTTAAGTAAAATTGCTAAAACTGTAAAAACAGGGGACACCGTTACATTAATTGATCGCCGCCGAGGCGCAAAAGTAAACGCAGATAGCATCGCGCAGTCTATTGAAACCATTAATTATGAAATAGTTACCAGAATCAATCCGCTCATTCCCCGTCTAAGACGCTCATAAAACTCTATGGCCATTCGACATTCTTCATCATTTACCGCTCATAGGCGAGCAGGGACGCTTCATTCCATACGATCCCCGCGTAAAAGTTTTTTTAGTCGTCTTTTTAATTTGAATACGTCATCACGACACTCAAAAGCCTTTCTACATAGAGATTATGTTCGTAAAACGTTTGTTAATCCTTATTTTCACAAATCTCTCATACCAAAGAGAACCAAAGCGAAAAAAACAAAAATTTTCTTATTTACATTGGCAATCGCCGGAATTGCGGCAGTATTTCTTTATCATCCATTTTTTAATTTGCACACCATACATGTAAAAGGGAATCAAAAAATCTCAACGGAAGATATTCAAGATATACTGCGGACTGTTCTTGATAGCAAAGGGATGTTGATTTTCAAACAAAAAAACTTTTTTGTGCTGAATACCCACCTTGTTGCTGAAGAACTCAAAAAACATTACGCCTTTGAAAAAATTACCGTTTCAAAATCTCCTTTCTCCACACTCACCGTAGAAGTTTCCGAGCGCGCACCGGCGGCGGTTGTCAAAAGTGGCACAAATTTTTATTACGCGGATAAGGATGGCTCATTTATAGGCCCTGCCGACGTTTTGGAAGTAACCAATACGAATCTCCTTAAAAGATTGCCACAAATATGGCTCTCTCAAGAAAAACAATTCACACTCAATGACCAAATTATTTTTCCAGCAACGATGCAATTTATTATTTCATTATTCAAAACGATTCCTGATCGCACAGGAATCGCATTACAAGGAGCAATACTTCAAGATGAAGAGGGGAGGCTTATACATGTGGTTACTGCGGAGGGGTGGAACATCTATGTTGATCGCCAAAATGATTGGGAAAAACAAATAACGGTTTTAAAAAATATTTTGAATATAAAATTCAAAGACAACAACCGCGCGGGATTACAATACATTGATGTGCGATATGAAAACCGCGTCTACATCAAGTAGGAGAGGGGCATTTAAGGAGTTAGAAACCCCTTTTGTTTAGGCTTATCTAGTGTCGTACAATATATCTTATACGACACTGGTAGAAATTTAAAAAGAAAGTGCTTCTGACGTTCCACATGCTTGCACGTAACAAATAAAATTTTATTTAGTTAGAAATCTCATTGGATCCACAGGCAAGCCATTTTCACGAACTTCAAAATGCAAATGCGCGCCGGTTGATAATCCCGCGCCTTGCATGCCAGACGCGCCTCCTGAATACCCAATTATATCGCCGCGCTTAACATAGTCCCCTTCTTTCACATTAAAATTTGATAAATGCGCGTAGATGGTGTTTACGTTAACCCTGTGTGCGATCATTATATTATTTCCATAAAATCGCGTGGTACGGACCCATGCAACAACCCCCGGCGCGGCCGCCGCAACAGGAGTTCCAACTTTGGTTGGCAAATCAATACCAGGATGTTCAAATAAATATCTAAACGGATATGAAGAATCGTGGAAGTAGGCGGAAATGCCCTTGATTGCAGGAATCGGCCAGCTCAAAACTAAAACGCCTTGTTCATTAACATCGCCGTGCGATAAAAGCCTTTCGCGTAATTTTCTATTCAAATCAAGTATCTCTTGGTCGGTGCGGGCGAACTCTCCGCGCAATTGCGCGAGCAATGTTCTAAACTTTGCCTCCGAAGATTTGGTATCGCGCAATAAAACCTCACGCGCTTTTTTTTGGTCATCAAGCGTCGCGCGTTTTTGCTCCAACGAAACTTCCAGATTCTTCAAAAGCTCCTGCTTGCGCGCCGTAATATCATGTTGTTCTTGCACGTCATCGCGCGCTTTCTCAATAGACCTGACCGATTGATCCAATTGATTATTCAGTTCGCCCAAATAAAATACTTGGTTAAAAAATTGGGAAAATGACGGTTCAGAAAGCAATATGTATAAATAATCTATTTTATCTTCTTGATGCAATGCGCGAACCAACCCAGCCAATAAATCTTGCTGGCGGCTAATACGGTCATTTTTTGAGCTGATTTCACCTGATAAAACTTTTATCTCAAGTTCCAGTTGTGCAATCTGCGCGGTTACCAGCTGTAAATCAAGTTCCGCTTTTGAAATCTGTGCGTCCAGAAGTCCTAATTGGTTTTTAAGAGACGTTGATTCTTTCTGTTTTTCAGCAATGCTCTTTTGATAATTATTAATTTGAGATTCCAACCGCTTGATAGTATCTTGTTTTTCTTTAATCTGTTGTTCAAGATCATCCGGTGCGGCGCTTTGAACACTCAAAGAAGTATCGTCTGCCCGCGCACCCGCAACAAAAAAACCTGATAAAACCAAGATGCTCAAAATTATGTGAATCCTCCTCATCATACGCATTTTAACCCAATAATTCAAAAGCTTTTTGAACGCGCGCGCTCACACGTTCTTTTCCTACTACGCGCGCAATCTCAAAGGGGCCAGGCGAAGCTTTTTTACCCGAAAGCGCAACACGTAATGGCCACAAAACGTCTCCATTACCCCATTGTTTTTCTTTAATAAACTCCAGGAGCACTTTTTCAAAAGAATCATCTTGCCACTCCCCTGTCCATGAATCAATAAATTCTTTCAGAGTTTGCAAATACACCCGGGTAGCTTCCGGAGTTGACTTTTTCCATACCAACAAAAGCGGATCGTAAAAAATATCTTTAAAAAATAAATCTGCAAGATCCACGATCTCCGCGAGTGTTTTCATGCGGTCTTTGCAAAGTGAAACAACCTCTTTCAAATATGCCTCATCATTAAAATCAGCAGGAATAAGCTCGGCGGAGACTAAATAAGGCTTCACGAGTTCAGCCAACTCCCCTGCTGATTTCTCTTTAATATATTGTGTATTGAACCAGTCCAACTTTTGAGTGCTAAAAATTGCGCCGCTTTTTTGCACTTTTTTCAAATCAAACTCCTTAACCAATTCTTCAAGGGTAAAAAGTTCTTTTTCAGTACCTGAATTCCACCCCAAAAGCGCAAGAAAATTTAGGAGCGCTTCGGGCAGATATCCTTTGCGCAAATAGTCTTCCGCCGCCACGTCTCCTTGACGCTTGCTCAACTTGCTTTTATCCGGATTAAAAAGCAAAGGAACATGAGCATATTCCGGCGGTTTCCACCCAAGCGCTTGATAAAGCGTCAAATGCTTGGGAGTGGATGAAATCCATTCTTCCGCTCTAATAACATGGCTTATCTCCATCAAATGATCATCCACCACGTTTGCCAGATGATAGGTGGGAAAACCGTCAGATTTCAACAAGACTTGGTCGTCAATCAATTTATTTTCAAACTCAACGCGACCGCGCACAATATCTTCAAACACAGTTACGCCCGTCTGCAACATTTTAAGGCGTATCACATGCGGCGCTCCACTTGCCAGTTTTTCCGCAACATACGCGTCGCCTTGCGTAGCGCAAAAACGGTCATAAATAGTAGGCAATTTATTGAGCTGTTGGCGTTTTCGTAATGAGTCTAGTCTCTCCGCGGCACAAAAACAATAATATGCACTGCCGGACTCAATAAGTTTCTCCGCGTATTGGCGATAGATGCTTGTTCGCGCAGACTGTATATAAGGGCCAAAATCACCGTGTTCGGTAATGGTATCACCGGAAAGATGCGGACCTTCGTCCCAACTCAAACCAACCGCACCCAGTGTACGAATTAAATGCTCCAAAGCGCCTTCCACTTTGCGTGTTTGGTCTGTGTCTTCTATGCGCAAAATAAAAATGCCGTTGTGTTTACGCGCAAATAAAAAATTATATAATGCTGTGCGCAAACCACCCACATGCAGATACCCCGTGGGGCTTGGCGCAAAACGAACTCTCACTGCCTGTTTTGTCATAAAAATTGTTCTAAAGGAACTTTTGGTCAATTAAGAAAATCCTATTTCTTTTAATGCCTCACCCTCATTCATATATTTTATCTTTAACTAAAAAGATGGGAAATAATACCACCGCGTTAAAAATGCGTTTGATGCGGCGCGGCTCACACGCTAAACGATACAACCACTCCAGTCCAATTTTCCGCATCCAACCAGGTGCGCGCGGCACCAAACCCGATAAATAATCAAATGATCCGCCAACTCCCATTGCTAATCGTACGCTTGAAAATCGTCGAAGCATGGCAGAAAGCCATAACTCCTGTTTTCCGTGTCCAAACCCCACCAACAACACGTCCGGAGCAAAATCTTGAATCAGCTGAACTGTTTTTTTATTTTCTGTATCATCAGTGATAAAACCGCTTTCTTTTTTTTCGTCTAAAATAATACGCGGCCCTACGGCACCCATAATTTGCAAATCAGGAAATTTATGTGACCATGTGGCAATTAGTTTTTCCAAAACCGCCTCATCTCCTCCCAACAAAAAAACTTTTTTGCCTTTTTCTGCCGCTATGGTAATAATGTCCTGAACCGCTTCAACTCCCGGGTATCGCTCAAGTTTTGCGCCAAAAATCTGCCACACCGCAAGCACTAAGCCAAACCCATCAACTAACCGAATATCCGCTTTGTTAAGCGCCTCACGGAAAAACTTATTTCCTCGCGCCAACACCAGCATTTCAGGATTGGGCGTTACTATTGTTTTCTGTACCGACCCATCCAAATCCGCCTCAAATTGGTGCAATAATTGAGCTCTTGTATTGTTTTCTAACGATACGCCAAAAATAGTGATGGATGTTTCCATACCCTTAAAGTATAGCTGATTATGAGAAAAAATGCCAGCGTTTAAAGGGAAGCCTCCTCTTATACCATTCCCTTTGCTTCGCGCTTGGCTTGATTTACGTCAAGAATTTTTTTACGAATACGAATAGTTTGCGGCGTGACTTCCACCAGTTCATCATCGGCAATATACTCCAACGCGTCTTCCAAGTCCATAGTACGCGGCTGTTTAAAATGTTCCGCGGAGCCATCTCCTTTTGAACGCATATTTGAGAGCTGTTTGGTTTTGCAAACATTCACGGAAATATCGCCTTCGCGCGCGTTTTGACCAACTACTTGCCCTTTATACACTTCTACCGCATGGCCGATAAACAACTGTCCGCGATCCTGTACACCCAACAAACCATATAATGCACTCGTGCCGGTCTCATGCGCTACCAAAGAACCAAACCCGCGTTCGGCGTATTCCACTTCTTCTCTGTAACCGTAAAAAAGTGTATTCATAATCCCCAAACCCTTGGTGTCGGTTAAAAATTCACTGCGATACCCAAAAAGTCCGCGTGTGGGAATCAAAAATTCCAAATGCGTAATGCTCGCGTCCGTGTGCATCTCGCGCAACTCGGCGCGCCGCGTTCCCATTTTTTGTATAACCGCGCCGGAATGCACTTCTGGAACTTCAATAAACACCTGCTCCCATGGCGTCTTTACTTCACCGTCTAAAACACGAGTAATCACTTGGGGACGAGAAACTTGAAATTCATACCCCTCGCGACGCAGACGTTCAATCAAAATTGCCAAATGCAATTCTCCTCTGCCGGAAACAATCCACGCGTCGCCTGCTGGGTTGTCTTCAACATGCAATGCAACGTCTGTTTCTAATTCTTTGAACAAACGTTCGCGGATTTGGCGTGAAGTGGTGTACTTTCCTTCCTTTCCCGCAAACGGAGAAGAATTGACTGACAAAGTAATTTTTACCGTTGGTTTTTCAATTTCTAAAATAGGCAAAACTTCCGGAGCATCCACATCGGCGAGTGTCCCGCCTATCTCGGCGTTTCCAATGCCTGCTACCGCCACCACGTCCCCTGCTTGCGCCTCTTGTACATCCATTCTTTGCAAACCTTGGTAGGTCATAAGAGAGGTAATGCGTAATTTTTCAATAGCACCGTCGCGTTTGATATAGGCAACGGTCTGTCCCGCTTTGATGCTTCCTCTAAACACTCTCCCTGTTGCAATGCGCCCCTTGAAATCGTCCGGTGAAAGCGAAACAATAAGCATTTGCAAAGGTCCGGCAAGGTCAAACACCGGTGCCGGCACATGTTTTACAATTTCTTCAAAAATAGGCTGAATATCAATCATTTTTTCCAAATCAGGAGCATACCCCGCCTTGCCGTTTACTGCTGATGCATACACAATGGGAAAATTCAACTGCTCATCGTTGGCGCCAAGTTCTACAAAAAGATCAAAGGTTTTATCTACGGCAAAATTAGGCCGAGCGTCCGGCTTGTCTACCTTATTTACCACCACAATGACCTTGAGCCTTGCGGCAAGCGCTTTTTTAAGCACAAAACGAGTTTGAGGCATAGGGCCTTCTTTGGCGTCTACCAACAAAAGAGCACCGTCTGCCATCTTAAGCACGCGTTCCACTTCACCGCCAAAATCCGCGTGACCGGGCGTATCTATGATGTTAATTTTAGTATCATGCCAATTAATTGCGGCGTTTTTTGAAAATATGGTGATACCGCGCTCGCGCTCCAAATCATTAAAATCCATGATTAAATCACGCTGAAGTTCAGCGGTTTTCATGTGCGCCTCGGATTGGCGGATGAGTGCGTCCACGAGCGTCGTTTTGCCGTGGTCAACGTGAGCAATAATAGCAACGTTTCTGATATTCATAGATGTGCCCAGAAGTATACATGATTAAGATAAAAAAAGCAAGGGTGCACATTGAATCTTAAATTCATTTTTATTGACAAATCACCCCATATTTTGTATCCTAGAAATTAGCACTCTCTCATTTTGATTGCTAAACCACAAAAATACTTTAAATAAGCTAAAATTATGATAAATCCAAACCAATTTACCCTTAAATCACAAGAGGCAATCCAACAAGCACATCGCATCTCAAGCGAGTACGGTCAGCCCCAACTGGAAGTCCCCCACCTCATGCTTGCGCTCCTTGAACAACAAGATGGTGTGGTGGTTTCAGTACTCAAAAAATTGCGCGTGGATATGTCTGCTCTCACTCATGCCGTTGAACAGACGGCTCTCACTCTCCCCAAACATGCGGGATTTGACGCGGGCGGAGGGCTGGGACAAATTTACTTAAGCCCGGAACTCACAAAAGTTTTATCTCTTGCAGTAGAAGAGGCAAAAAAGATGAAAGATGATTTTGTATCAACTGAACATCTTTTGCTTGGGATTTTACAAAATAAAAATCAAACACAGAGCGCGCTTAATGACGCGGGTGTTTCTTACGATGAAGTATTAAAGGTGCTTGTTTCTATTCGCGGCAATCAACGTGTTGATTCTCCGGAGCCGGAATCAAAATATCAAGCGCTGGAAAAATATGGGCGCAATTTGACGGCCGCGGCGCGCCAAGAAAAACTTGATCCGGTAATCGGCCGCGATGAAGAAATCCGCCGTGTCATGCAGGTGCTCTCTCGCCGAACAAAAAACAATCCTGTTTTGATTGGCGAACCGGGCACGGGGAAAACCGCTATTGTGGAAGGCTTGGCACAGCGTATCGTGAGCGGCGACGTACCGGAATCGCTCAAAGACAAAGAACTTATCTCGCTTGACTTGGGCTCGCTTGTTGCCGGTACCAAATTCCGCGGAGAGTTTGAGGATCGTTTGAAAGCAGTACTCAAAGAAGTAATAGAAAGCGCCGGCCGTATCGTGATGTTTATTGATGAATTGCACACGATTGTGGGTGCAGGCGGAAGCGAGGGCGCCATAGACGCGTCAAACATGCTCAAACCCGCGCTTGCCCGAGGAGAACTCCATGCAATTGGCGCGACTACACTCAAAGAATATCAAAAATATATTGAAAAAGATGCCGCATTGGAACGCCGTTTCCAACCGGTGTACGTGAGCGAGCCTTCTGTGGAAGACACCATCGCCATCTTGCGCGGCATTAAAGAAAAATACGAAGTGCACCATGGTGTGCGCATTACAGACAACGCCATTGTGGCAGCGGCCAAACTCTCCGCACGTTACATCACTGATCGCTTTTTACCGGACAAAGCGGTGGATTTGATTGATGAAGCCACTTCCGCTCTCCGCATGTCTATAGACAGCATGCCCGCAGATTTGGATCGATACAAAAGAGAAGAAACGCGCTTGCAGATTGAAAAAAAAGCATTGGAAAAAGAAAACGATGAACAATCCAAAGAGCGTCTGCAAGCATTGGAAAAAGAATTGGCGGAGCTCAAAGAAAAAACAAGCAGTCTGGAGCTCCAATGGAAAAATGAAAAAGATATTATTACCAAAATTCGCACCTACAAAAAGCAGATTGAAAAATTAAGACAGACCGCGGATATTGCCGAGCGCCAAGGAGACCTGCAAAAAGTTGCGGAAATCCGCTACGGACACATCCCCGCGACAGAAGAAAGCATCCGTGAAGAAGAAAAACGCCTCATGCAAGCGCAAAAAGGCCGCCAAATTCTTAAAGAAGAAGTGACGGAAGAAGACATCGCGGCAGTCATCGCGCGCTGGACGGGGATTCCTGTTTCCCGCATGCTGGAAGACGAACTGCACAAACTCGCGCGCATGGAAGACGAGCTCCAACAGCGCGTGGTGGGGCAAGCAGAAGCAATTACCGCGGTTGCAAACGCGGTGCGTAGAAATCGTGCGGGAATTAGTGAAGAAAAACGCCCCATTGGATCGTTTATCTTTTTGGGGCCAACCGGCGTGGGCAAAACCGAGCTCGCTCGCGCGCTTGCGGAATTTATGTTTAATGATGAAAATGCGCTCATTCGCTTGGACATGTCAGAGTACATGGAAAAACACTCCATTTCGCGCATGGTAGGCTCCCCGCCCGGCTATGTGGGACATGAAGAAGGCGGACAACTCACAGAAATCATCCGCCGCCGCCCTTACAGTGTGATTCTTTTTGATGAAATTGAAAAAGCGCACCCTGATGTTTTTAACATGCTCCTCCAAATTCTTGATGATGGGAGATTAACTGACTCCAAGGGACGTACCGTGAACTTTAAAAACGCGGTTATCATTATGACTTCAAACCTTGGAAGCGAGGCAATCTTGGAGATGTCACAAAAAGGAAGCCTTGGTTTTGAGGAAAATCACAGCAAGAAAAAAGATATGGAGAAAATAATGGAAGAAAAAATAATGGAGATTCTCAAGGATCGTTTCAAGCCGGAATTTTTGAACCGCTTGGATGAGATTATTATTTTCCATTCTCTTAAGCAAAAACAAATTGAACGCATTGTGGAACTTCAGCTTGCACTGGTGGAAAAACGCTTGCAAGAAAAACGCATCAAAATGAAAGTGTCTGAAAAGGCGCATAAATTCCTCGCGGAAAAAGGATACGATCCAAACTTTGGCGCGCGGCCGCTCAAGCGCACCATTCAAACCAATTTGCTAGACCCGCTTGCAATGGATATTATTGAAGGCACGATAAAAGAAGGACAAGATATTGAAGTTGATGTTGAAAAAGGAAAAATGATTATTACGGGGAAGAAATAATATGAATTCCGCCTTTCTCACCGGACTCATTGGCTCGCTCATACTTGTAACTGGCGCGGCATGGCCTGAACCTAAAAATAGTAAACATCCCATGCAATCACTCAAAAATTGGTTCTTTGCTATTTTTTCTGCCTACTATCTTTATAAAAGACTCTCCACTCGCCGGGGAACGTAGTTTTTTGTTGTCAACCACCGCATAAAAATGCTATACTGCTTCATATGTGGCAGACCTTAAAAAGAGGCTTTATTTTCGTTTTTACAAGCGGTATTTTAGCATTCCAGATGCCTTTTTTAAGCATAGTACAAGCGCAAGAATGGAACCCAAGCTTTAACCCCAACTTCCTTTTGACCGACCCGCAATTATTGGACTTTCAAACATTTACTCCCGACACTCTCAAGCGCTTTTTGGAATCTCGCCCAGGCACGCTTGGCTCATACCGCACTACAGACCTTAATGGCACGCAAAAATCCGTAACGGACATCTTGTGGCGCATTTCCCAAACGTACAAAATAAATCCGCGTTTTCTTCTTGTACTCTTACAAAAAGAGCAAAGCTTGGTTGACGACCCTCACCCCACACAGTATCAGTACGATTGGGCAACAGGCTATGCGCGATGCGACGCGTGTTCCGTCAATGACCCCCAAGCGCAACGATTCAAAGGCTTCGCGCAACAACTGGAAAGCGCCGCCGCGCAAATGCGCTACTTTTTGGATCATCCAAATGAAAGCATTGTCAAAAAACCAGGCACTTCCTACCCCATAGACGGATTGGCGGTTATCCCTTCAACGCTTGCCACCGCTGCACTGTATACCTATACACCACACCTCAACGGCAACTACAACCTATGGAAAATCTGGCATGCATGGTTTCTCCTCCCCTTTCCCGACGGATCTCTTTTGTCGGCCAAAGATAGTGACGATATATGGCTTATACGCGACGGCGAACGACACCTTTTTGCCACCAAACTTGCCTTTGCAACACGCTTTGACCAAAGTAACGTGCTTTTTGTTGATCCGCAAGAACTTTCCGCATACCCTGTTGGCACACCCATTAAACATTCAAATTTTTCTTTGTTAAAAAATCCCGCGGGTGAAATTTATTTGATTGTAAATGACGAAATGCGTTTCGTGGAGCCGGAGGCATTCCGCCGCATCGGGTTTAATCCGGATGAAGTGATGGATGCAACAGGCACGGATTTGGCATTTTACCGTTTTGGTGAACCGGTTGTTGCGGGACAGGCGTACCCCACGGGAGCGCTCTTGCAAGATAAAAAAACTGGGGCTGTGTTTTATGTGCTGGGAGGAAAAAAATACGGCGTAATAGACAAACAACTGCTCACGCTGAATTTTAAAAGCATGCGCATCAAAAAAGTCGCGCAAAAAGACTTGGACAAGTACCCTACCGAAGATTTTGTAAAACTTAAAGATGGGTTGCTTGTCAAAATTCCCCATGACGCGGCCGTTTATTTTATTTCAAACGGCAAGCGCCGCCCAATTGCGGATGAAAAAACATTCAACGCGCTCGGATGGAACACAAAAAATATCATTACGGTGAGTAAAAAAATCGCCGCACTGCATGAGATAGGAGAACCAATCTCCATCAACCCAGACCTAATTCTTTTATCTTCTATTAACTAACTATCAAGCTTATGTCACTCGTTTTTGCCGCCATTACTCCTCATCCGCCGCTTCTGGTGCCAGCTATTGGCAAAGAAAAAACTGCCAAACTAAAAGCTACCACGGACGCATTTGATGAATTGGAAAAAAAATTATACATCGCCAAACCCGATACGGTTATTATTTTCTCCCCACATGGCCTTCTGCTTGAAGATGTAATGAGCATGAACTTGAATCCTGAATTTACCATGAATCTCAAAGAATTTGGTGACTTGGTTACCACCCAAACATTCAAAGGCGCCATTGATGTCGCATTCCGCTTGCGTGACGCGGTACGCGGCGCAGGATTTATGCTCAACACCTACACCTCCACGGAGCTTGATTACGGAGCGAGTATTCCTTTACTTTTCTTAATGCGTCATTTGCCGGACGTGACGGTTCTGCCAATTAGCAATTCCCTTCTGCCAGCCAAAACGCATTTTGACTTTGGGTATCAGATAAAAGAAGCGATCATGAACACCAACAAACGTGTTGCGCTTATCGCCTCAAGCGACCTCTCACACCGTCTTACCAGCGACGCACCGGGCGGATTTTCTCCTGCCGGCAAACAATTTGACGACGCGGTGCTTTCCGCTTTGCAAGGCCACAATACAACAGCACTTTTAAATTTGGATCCGGCAGTGGTGCATGAGGCGGCAAGCTGTGGCTGGTACACGCTCATTATGCTTTTGGGAGCGCTCCAACGGGTCAATTATGAGCTTTCCGTGCTTGCCCACGAGAGTCCTTTTGGCGTAGGATACCTCACAGCGGAATTTGCACTCTCTTAAGGAAGCCAATCACACAATGCCATTATGTACGTTACGGTGGTACCTCTGAAGCGGCTCCCGGGGTCGTTTCAGTATTTTACGTATGAATGGGAGGAGAAACTGGGCGCTTCACAACCCGGACTTTTGGTGATGGTGCCGTGGCGCAGTGGAAAACTGCTTGGGCTTGTTTGGCAAACCAATGTTGCGTTGACGCCGGACATTGCCGCGGAAAAAATAAAAAAAGTTACGCAGGTGATTAATCCTGAGTCGTTTATGAACCCCGCGCGACTGCGTGTTGCGGAAGAAATCAGCGCGCTGTATAAAGTGAGTTTGAGCACTGCGTGCTCACTTTTTTTGCCGCCGCAAAAAGGAACCAAACTCAAAAAAACCACTCTGCGTGGCGTGCGGCCGCCGCGACAAATGCAAATATGCGCATCCAACCGCCCAAAACTCTTGTGGTATGACTCGTCCTCAATTGAAGTCTGTACGCACCATGTGGCGAGGGAGAACATAAAACGCAGCAGGCAAACCATGATTGTATTCCCCTATCGTACCACTGTGGAACGCTGGGTTGCAGAATGTCCCGCGCGTATACGGAAGCACGTGATATGGTACGACGGCGCGCTTACACCAAAAACCCGCTTTGACGCATGGATAAAAATACAACAAAATCCGCGCGCGGTGGTGGTGGGAGAACATCTTTCCCTCTTTGCTCCCACTGATTTTCTTGAAACCATCATTGTAGTCAACGAACACGCAACAGCCCACAAACAATGGGACATGGCACCGCGCTACCATAACCGTGATCTGGCACTCATGCTTGCGCGCGCAACAAGAGCACAACTTCTTCTTGCAAGTCCTACTCCAAGCATTGAATCACTCTATGCGGCTCAAATGAGACGCTATACACTTCTCAAAACCGCAACAACACATGCCGCGCCACAGACACCACACACGCTCATAGATCTTAAAAATGAATTCATCAAAAAAAATTATACCTTCATAAGCGATTACGCGTGGAGGCAGACGCTTACCGCGCTCAAAGAAAATGGCAGTGTGCTGTATCTTTTGAACCGGCGCGGATGGGGACGCGTGGTGGGATGCAGGGATTGCGGATTTATTGCACGTTGCCGCGTGTGCGAGGCGGCGCAAGTGTTCCATGAAAACGTAAAAGAACTGCGGTGCCATCATTGCCGCATCAAAACATCAGTACCGCTCAAATGCCCCAACTGTATGGGGATTAATCTTTATATTGGCGGCACGGGTACGGAAAAAATCTCCGCTGAACTGCAAAAACGTCTTGCCGAAGCAAATCTTGATGTGCCGGTTATACAAATTGATAAAGACACCCTTGATGTATCACCCCAAAAGCCGCTCAAACCGCCCTACGTTATGATTGGCACCAATGCTGCGCTCGCGCTCCTTGCTGATACACACCTTACGCTTGCCTGTGTGGTCAATGCCGACCGCGAACTTGCCCGCACAGAATTCCGCGCGCAAGAAGAGCTCTTTCTTGAATGGTGGAATTTGGGCGAACAATCAAATGAACTGATTATCCAAACCACCGCGCCCGAATCCCCTTTCTTAAACCGCTTGAGCCTGCGACAATTTGACGAGTGGGTGATGGACGAGCTTGCCATGCGCAAACGCTTCACCTATCCTCCGTTTTGTGATATTGTAAAGCTTATAATAGAAGCAAAAAATCAGGTATCCGCGCGGCGCATAAGCGAAGAACTGGCGCACACCCTTAAGCGCACATACGCCGGACAAGAGCGGATTTCTGTGGGTGACGCCACCCCAGGCATGCCACCCGTTATTCGTGGCAATTTCCGCTACATAATTATTGTAAAACTGCCGCCGGAAACACGCCACAAAACAGCACAACAACTTATCGCGCTCGTGCCGGATTCATGCAAAGTGGATTTCAACCCCCTCTCATTGTTTGGGGATTAAGTCTAAAAACTATGAAACTTCCTCTCACCATTGAACCAAATCCCGTATTGCGCGCGCATAACCGTCTTATCAAAAAAAACGAGCTTTCTGCGTTGCAAAAAATGCTTGATGACATGACGGATTCCATGTACGCCTATAGAGGCATAGGCATTGCCGCTACGCAAGTGGGTTTAAATATTATGGTGGCGATTATTCACAAAGACGCGTTAGATTTTAAAAATAAAGCGTTGAGGGAGAAATGGAATGGTACAGACTTCCCCATTATCAATCCTAAAATTGTGAGCCACTCGTGGGGCATGGCAAACGACGAGGAGGGATGCCTTTCCGTACCCGGATACTATGGCACAGTGAAGCGCTACAAAAAAATTATTGTGGAATGCTGGGATCGGGAAGGAAATGCTTTAAAATTTATCGCCGGCGGATACTTTGCCCGCGTACTCCAACATGAAATTGACCATCTAAACAAAACGCTTTACATTGACAAAGCAACCGATATACAAAAAACAGATGAACGCGCAAAAAAATAAACCTATTGTCTTCTTCGGCACCGACGCGCTCGCGATGCCTGTTTTGCGTGCACTTTTTGACGCGGGGTATCCCGTAAAACTCGTGGTAACCAAGCCGAACGAACCGGTGGGCAGACACCAAACGCTTACCGCGTCGCCCATAAAACAATTAGCAAAAGAATTGGGACTAACTGTTTGGCAACCGGAAAAATACGACACACTTGAACCGCTCAAAGAAACAAACACGGAATTATATGTGTTGGTTGCGTACGGCAAACTGTTGCCAAACGAAGTGCTTGCATTGCCCTCTTTAGGTGTGGTAAACGTGCACCCCTCGCTCTTGCCACTCTACCGCGGCCCTTCTCCAGTGCAGACCGCCCTCTTGAATGGCGAAAAAGAAACAGGTGTTACTATCATGCTTCTGGATAAAGGAATGGACAGCGGACCAATACTTGCGCAGGTGAGAGTTTTGATTGAAAAGCAGGAAAAATCACCGGAATTAAGTGAACGGCTTTTTGACGCGGGAGCAAAGCTCTTGATTGAAACATTACCGGATTATATAAGCGGTGCACTCGCTCCCAAGCCGCAAGACGAATCGCTCGCTACATATTGCTCAATCATTAAACGGGAAAATGGTTTGATTGATTGGCACAGATCCGCGCAAGAAATTTTTAACCAATTCCGCGCGTTTACTCCATGGCCGGGAATTTTTACTTTTTTTAACATCAATGGCAAACAAGTGCGCGTCAAATTGCTTGAAATTTCTGCACAACAAGAAAATCTACATGTAAAAGCTGGCACCATTATCACTCATAACAAACTCCCCCCGCTTGATGTTGCCTGCGCGCAAGGGTTTATACAAATTCACCGCCTTCAGATGGAAGGCGGCAAACCCTTGACCGACGAGGAATTTTTAAATGGTTTTGGCGCGAAATTGGATAGTAAATTAGGCTAAATTAAGCCGATTTTAAGACGGTTAGGTTGACAAACCCGCTGTTTTATGCTATACTGTGCGGTTAATGCTAAAATAGCATTAATAAGCTCTTTTTTAATATAAGGTGGAAAGATGGAAGGAAACATATGTTTTTGAGTAAGGGTTGGAAAGCCTAACCCACAAGAACACATATTCCCTTCCATCTTCAATTCAACGTCGCTGAAGGGGCGACACGGAGACCACCATGACCGGCATTATCTACGTCGCTTTGCTCGCAGCAGGAGTCATTTTCCTGACCCTCTCTACCATCCGCATACTCAAAAACGTGGGCAAGTACTCGGAGGGGTTCATCTCTTACCTCTCCAACTGGTACAGAGCACCGCGTTTCCCGACCCCTGAGGGAAGGGACAAGGAGGAAAGACACATCGAAAAAACCCAGAACCTCTTCATGATCGGCGCCGCGCTGATGGCGGCCTCCCACCTGACCCGTACCCTGACGCTTGAGGAAGGGGCGCCAATCCCGGCTGAATGTATATTTGCCGTCGGCGCTACGAGCCTCGTAGCGTTCCTACTCTTCTTTCCGCCTTTCTCAAAAATGACCTGTCTGTTTCTGCGCTGGTTCTGGCACAAGTGCATGGACTAGACACCCCCACCTCCACTCAACCCCTTCGCACAAACACCAATCAACCTTGGTGTTTTATTTTTTATCCAGCCAGACCGCCGCTAAAATAACTACGCCAAAACCAAGCGGATGGTTAAGGTATGGGGTAAAGACATGTATTACAGCAAGCGTAACAACAGAAAACATGAGCGTGGTGGGAAACAGCACTCCTTTCCACGTTCCGCGCAAGACGCACGCGTGAGCAGATTTAAAAAGCCCAATGAAAACATTTTTTAAAATAATCAGATACACTAGTAACCCAAAAAAACCCATTTTCAGCCATATATCCAAATATCCCCATTCAAAGGCGCTGGTAGTATATTCCCCGCTTGGATTTTCCGCTCGTGCGCGCGGATCATTTGAAATATAGGTTATATTTTTGCCAAATCCGGCGCCCAAGAGCCAATCATCTTTGACTGCGTTCCAAAGAGGACTCAACTCTGCCCATCTGCTTGAGGCCGCCGCGTCATACGTAAATCGCGTGCCCCATGCGTCTGAAAGAGAAAAAGGATTGCGCGGCGGATACGGCCAAAACGTTATCGCAAGCACAATTAAAACTCCGCCAAACACGCTCGCAATCATCAGCGCCGCGGAGTGTAAGGTTTCTCTCATGGTAAAACGCCAAAATACGAGTGATACAAAAAGCATACCTCCCGCCGCGGAAACAAGTCCAAGAGCAAAAGACCGCGACAAACTCATTATGAGCGCGGAAACAACAAACGAAGAGAAACCCCACAGGAGCCACCTGCGCATGTGCGCCTTTTCTTTTAAAAGCGCAATCATCACATAAATCCACCCGATAATCAAATAAATATGCGATTGAAAAAATACCCTATAAAATCCACCCTGCGCAGGGGTGAGTTCTCCTACGCCTGTGTCCCTAATCCACTTATAGATAAGCGGCACGTTGAGCGGTACGGCATGGGTAAACACAAAATAAATAAGCGCTGTTTTGAATGCCAAAAAACTGACCGCGGCAAGGGCGTAGGGCTTTAAGGCGTCCAGATCCTCACGCGTACGCATGAGCACACTCCACACCCAAATATATACCAGAAAAAAATACGCGTTGAAATCAAAAAACACCGCGCGCGGGTTGTAGCCCCTTAACAGACCATGAATCACGCCGAATGCCATAAAAAATGCAAGCCAAATCCACTTGCCCCACAATGCGCTTTCCGTAACAGTGTAAAGCGTACGATTTTTTATGCCATGATACAGCGCCACCGCACACGCTATCACAAAAAACGCTAATCTGATTGAAACCGTGAACCCTCCTATATGCGCGGAAAAAAGATAACCCATACCACCCACCGCAAGCTCAACAAACGTTACATACAAAAAATCGCGCGGATAAAGGAAAGCAAGCACCGCCGTGCCGACCGCGACAAACACAAAAAATGTGAATGCAAATTGCGGATACAAAAATCCCAGTAGCGATAATGCTTCAATAGCGGCAAGGGTGGCAAAAATACGAGCAGTGCTCCTCATAAATTATTGAGTTTTACCAAAAAAAACATTTCGCAATTTATCGCTTTTGTTCATACCAAGTGGTGTTTTGTCATCACTCGCGCACGCGCTTCTTGATAGTCTTTCACCCGTTTCCAGTTTGTCAGCAATGAAAAGTCATACACAAACGATGGCAACCACACGCTCATTCCGGCGCCACCGCGAGGCTTAACACGGAAAAGCGCTTCCGGAATCCAAACGCCTGTTCCACCGCGCTCCGCAATGGTGAGCCACACGTCCCAATCTTGAAATCGCGCAAGCGATTGGTCAAACCCGGGAAAAAATTCACGCCGCAAAAGAGAAGTGGTGGTAATGTAGTTTGTTTGCTTAAGGCGCTCCGCGTCAAATGGCCCGCACATAAACTTTTTCCAGCCAAAATAAAATGAACTGTACACAAACGCCGCGGACGGATTTTCTTTAAGCGTGTATACCATTTTTTCTATCATCTCCGGCTCTGCGGTGATATCCGCGTCCCAAAATATCACCAGCGTGCCACGCGCGTTCTTGATGCCGGCATTACGCGCCGCCGGAGCGCCTTCGTGCTCCGTACGTATATATTTAAACGAACGACGATTTTGCCATTTGTTATGCTCCTCTGCAAGAGCGGCTTGCGTATCGTCTTTTGACCCGTCATCAACTACAATAATTTCCAAAGAACCATAGGTTTGCGCGCGCAGAGTATCAAGCGTATGCAATAATTCTTTCTTGTGATTATACGCGGGGATAATAACACTCACGAGCGCTTGGCGAATTGCGTCTTCAGGCGAACGATGAAAAGGCGGCGGAGGCAGAAGTGTGTAAATCCGATCCGCAAACTGTGCGACATTTTCTTTTACATTAAATACGGTTTGAGCTCGCGTTCTCCCTTGCCCACCCAAACGCCGCCGCAACGAGCCGTCGGACAAAAGACGTGTAACCGCGCCGAGGATTGTATCTTCACTTTCTCCGTCAATCAAAAGCCCATTCACGCCGTCACGCACCACTTCATCCACACCTGCTCCCTTGCCTCCAATGACCGGCACGCCGTGCAAGCCCGCCTCAACAAACACCAGTCCAAAGCCCTCAACATCCGGCGCATGGGATACAGTGGGAAGCAAAAACAAAGTAGCCACTGAATACCACAAAGAAAGCTCGCTGTTCTGCACTGAACGCAACAAAGTAACCGACGATTTTATTTTTTTTTCTTTAATGAGCCGCGTGATTGCCTCTGCTTCCGACCCGTCTCCAATGATTACATAATGCACATCCTGATTGTCTTTTAAAAACAATGCAAGCGCCGCGAGAGCACGGAGTTGTCCTTTGCGAGAAATTAAACGTCCTACGCTCAAAATTATTTTTTTGCCACGCAATTTTTCAATGAGTGTCGGAGTGGGAGCACGGCCGCTCTGCGCCGCATCTTCAAACATCTGCCCTCCCGGATACAAAATATGAATACGCTTTTCCTGCACGCCATGCGTGTGCAAAATACCGGCGGTAAACTCTGAATTTGCCGCTATCAGCACCGCGTGCTTCAAGATATATCGCATCCACCAGCGTTTCCATTTGGATTCTTCGGGCAAACATACGTCCAATCCATGGGTAAACACCACGTAGGGCGTACGCGTGAAACATTTTATTGCGAGCGCAATATACCCCATGGGCAATATATGGCTAATCCACACCATATGAGGACGCGCTTCTCGCACCACTCTCCACGCGGTAAAAACTCCACAAAGCCATTGCGGCCAGAACCACTTCCAAAAAAACGGCCCGCGTGCAATCCGCACTTCCCCTGGAAAATGCTGTACAAGGCTGTACAAATACTCCGCCACCCCTCCTTTGTCAGGCGGATATTCCGGCGTTAAAAGCAAAAATTTTCCATCATGCCTGTTCATAGTTCTTCAATAGATTCTACCGTGCCGCGAGGGCGCCTGAATAGCTCGATAATCTCTTTGATCACTTCAATGCGAAACACTCCGCTTGCGTATAAACAAATAGCATAAATCGCACCGGTTGCCCCAGCAAGCACCACAACATGCACTATCTGCCCCGCAGGAAGGCGTGTGAGCGCTAAAAACGGCTTTGTGAGAAACCACATGCCCCCTATGGCACATATACCACTCATGCATATTTTTAGGATTGACATGGCAAAATGAGACGTGGGAGCACCCACTAATTTTGGAGAATACAAAAACCCACCCATGGACAAAAATATATTACTAACGAGCGCGGCAAGCGCGGCTCCCATAATCCCCATAAACGGAATAAGCAAAAAGTTAAGAGAAATGTTGAGCGCGGCGGTTAAACCTATAAACATCGTTTGTGCATTTTGGCGATGACTCGCGTTCAAAAGAGAGCCCACAGGATATCCCAAAAACGTAAAAAAAAGCGTGACGGCCAAAATACGCAAGACTCCCACCCCCGGAAGGTATTGTGTGCCATACAACGTGCGAATGAGCGGTTCCGCGATGACCACGAGTATGGAAACAATCAGAAAAGCAATCATACCCACATATATAGTGCTGTGCTCAAATAAATTTTTAAGTTTTACGCGGCTTTCCGCATGAGCACTACTCATGGCCGGATACAATGCCGCCACCACCGCAAGCGGAATAAATTGAAACGCAAACGCGAGCTTGTAAGGTATACTGTAGAGCCCCACCGCGTGCACGCCGGCAATGCGCGCCAAAAGCAGTGAGTCAACAAACGAATACAATTTTACAAAAATGCCCGCAAGCGCAAACGGCGCGGCGCAAAAAAGCAATGCGCGCGTACGCAGGACAGACAGATGCAACACAAAAGGCACGTGAAAGCGCGTACGCAAAACAGACAGGCTCCACACTACATTAAACGCGCTTGCCACCACAAGTGCCGCCAAAAACCATGGAAGAGGCGCATGACGCATCAAGAGCGTTGCGCCAATGCCAAACGCACAGAGTTGCCCGAGTATCATGCCATAGGCTTCGTAACGCAGGTTCCCAAGAGCGCGTAAAATCCCATAAAGCGTAAGCTGTGTTGAATCCAAAATCATGATGATACCTGCTATCCACGAAAGACGCACTACCGCCTCCGGATACCCCGCAACGCGCACACCAAAATATAGTATGGCAAATGCAATCAAGGACAAAAAAAACTTCAACGCAAAGGTGTTGCCAATCAGTTCTTGCTCCTCTTTACTATGGTCGCCCGTGCGTGAGAGCAATGCCGCCAAGTCGCGTATCAAAACCGAGGTTAACCCAACATCAACAAAAATTGAAAATATAAGACTCAAAGAAACCGCGGTGCTGTAGAGCCCCATTTCTTCAATGGTAAGCTGACGCGCCAAAATCGTAAAATAGACAAAAGCGATAGACTTTTGCCCGACAAGGGCGGTTATCAGATAAACAGTATTTTTGACTACTGGAGTGCTCATAGGAGGGACTGTACCTAGCATTGTACCTTAAAATAAGGGAGGAAAGCAAACAAAAACCCCCGCATTCTTTGCGGGGGTTTGGAATCTGATGAATTTAGCGTTTTGCCCATTGGGGAGCGCGGCGAGCTCCTTTGAGACCAAACTTTTTGCGTTCCTTGGCGCGCGGATCACGTCTTAAAAATCCGGCTTTTTTGAGCGGCGGACGGAATTCCGCGTTCCATTGAAGCAAGACTCGTGCAAAACCATGTCGTACGGCACCAGCTTGTCCTTGAGTGCCGCCGCCCTCCACTTTTATTGAAAAATCGTGATTATCAAACTGGCCAACCAATTTGAGCGGAGCCGTAATCTCATCACGCATTATTGCCAAAGGAAAATATTTCTCAAAAGGGCGGGCATTGACCGTGATGCTGCCTGTGCCTGTTTCCATCATGCGCACGCGTGCGGTTGCTTCTTTGCGGCGACCAATTGCGCGGTAAAAACCTTTTGTATTGACCTTCTGTTCTGCTAATTCTGATTTTAAAGACTTTTCCGCTGTGGCTTTTTTTAAAACAGTCTTGCTGGCGCGCAATGAAGAAACCTTGACTCCCGGAGACTTACGCGTACGATCCGTCCCAGAATGAGCTGGAACTTTTTTTGTTTTTGGAGAGGATATTGTAGTTGGCATAATAAAACTTTATGCTGATATCTTTAAACGTCTTAATTTGCGCTTTCGCAGACGATTTTTAGGAATCATAAACTGTACGGCGTGACGCAATACTCTTCCCGGATTTGTTTTCATCAAACGCGCAATGGGTTCTTCTTTAAGACCGCCAGGATAATTTGAATGATGTTTGAGTGTTTTTACCGCTAATTTATTACCGGTAAAAATCATTTTGGACGCATTTTTGATCATTACCACGTCGCCTCCGTCAACGTTCGGTTCATAATCTTTCTTGAGCTTGCCATTCAAAAGATTGGCAATACGCGTTGCAAGCCTGCCCACTATTTGCCCTCCTGCGTCTATGACATGAGTTGTACGAACTATCTGTTGCATAAAAACACTTATACTAATTCAATCTGAACAACGTTCGCTCCGTCCCCCACGCGTTCACCGAGTTTTATGGTGCGAGTATAACCGCCGGCACGATCTTTGTAGCGCGGTGCCAATACTTCCATGATTTTTTTAACAGGATTTTCTATGGGAAAAAAAGCATTCATCTGACGACGTCCGGCAAGCGTCCCTTTTTTGCCCAAAGTAATCATCTTTTCCGCAAGAGGACGCAGAGCATGAGCTTTGGCTTCTGTTGTCTGGATTTTCTCATAAAGAATAAGATTCATGACCAAACCCTTCAGAAGCGCGGTACGGGGCGCTTTTTTTCTATCTAATGTAACTTTTCTTTTTAGATGACGCATAACAAATTACTTTTTTTTCTTGGTAGCTTTTTTCTTTGTCTTAGGTTTGACTTTGGATTCTCCGTTTTCATCTTTAGCTATGGCAATTTCCTCTTGCTCTGTCTGTGCCTCTTCAGTATCTTTTAAAATATCAGAATCTGTCATGCTGTTTCCACCTCCAAAAGCGCCTACCAGCAAATTCAAATGGTCAACCAGCAAAGTAGTGGCAGAGAGAACTGCTTTTTGAGAAGTGATGGTGCTGTCGGTTTCAATGGTCATGATCAGCTTTTCGTAGTTAGTAATTTCCCCCACACGCACTTGTTCCACGTTATAACCAACATTAATAACCGGTGTAAATATTGAATCAATGGCAATAGTACCTAATTCCAGGCGTAGTTTACCCTGCTCCTCCACTGGCACATAACCGCGTCCTTGACGGACAAATAAATCCATTTCAAAACATGCTTTAGCATCTGTCAATGTGGCTAAATGCAATTGTGGATTGACAATCTCAACTTCAGCTGAAGGTTCTATATCATAAGCTGTTACCACTCGCTCACCCTTGACTTCCAGATGCAAACGCACTTCTTCATCATTAAATACGCGCAGACGAAGCTGTTTTAATTGTAATATTATCTCCACAACATCTTCTTTTACATGTTCTATTGTTCCAAATTCGTGGGGAACTCCTTTAATTTTCACCGCCACCACCGCAGCACCAGGGAGCGATGACAAAAGCACGCGACGCAAAGCGTTGCCAAGCGTGGTTCCATAACCACGAAAAAGAGGTTCAATAACCAAGCGCCCTTCATGTGGTTTGCTTGTCTCCTCAAGAGAAAAAGTGGAGGGAAGAAGAAGTTTTTGCATACAAAATAAATGAATAAAAAAGATCGTCTACATTTAACGCGAATAAAACTCAACAATTTTGGTTACGTCAAAATTTGCCGGAATTTCTTCTGGTTTTGGCGCACCTAAAACTTTTATAGTAAGTTCTTTTGAATTTATTGACAGCCAACTTGGCGCCTCAATTTTTTGCAATGACTCCGAAAGTGTAGCGTACAAAGATGATTTTTTGCTTTTCTCACGCACTCCTATAACGTCATTTGCTCTGACTTGAAATGAAGGAACGTCAACTTTGCGACCATTGACCGTCACATGCGCGTGACTGACAGCTTGTCTTCCCATTCTACGTGTTTTTGCAAATCCCGCGCGATAAAATACGTTGTCTAATCGCATTTCTAAAAATTGCAAAAGCAAATTCCCGCTATTTCCGCGTTTTGACATCGCTTTTTCCACATAGTTGGCAAATTGCTTTTCCAAAATTCCGTATACCGCTTTTGCTTTTTGCTTTTCCTGCAATTGAAGACCGTATCCAGTGAGCTGAGGTTTGCGTTTGGTGTTGCCATGCACTCCCGGCGGAAAATTGCGGCGCGCCAAATATTTGACAGCCTTTTCGGTGAGAGCTTCCCCGAGGCGACGAGATCGCTTGACTTGTGGTTCTAAATTTCTTCCCATACAAATAAATTTTTTATACGCGACGCACTTTACAAGGCCGGCATCCGTTATGCGGAATAGGGGTTATATCTTTAATACTTAAAGCAGAAAATCCGTTAGCATATAACGCGCGCAAAGCGCCGTCGCGTCCGGAGCCAATGCCTTTAATAAACACATTAACTTCTTTGATGCCAAAAGACCCCAATCGTTCAGCTAAATCTTTTATGACCAAACCAGCCGCGTAAGGAGTTGATTTTTTTGGACCCTTAAAACCCATATGACCGGCGCTAGACCAACCAAGCGTATTACCTTGAGGATCTGTTACCGTAATAAGCGTGTTGTTATAAGTAGCTTGAATATAAACATTAGCAACGGGTATATTTACCACTTTGCCTTTTTTCTTGCGAGCTTTTGCTTTTGCTAACTTTTTCTTTTCCGCGGGAGCTTGCACTGCTCCGGCTTTGGTCTTTGTTTCTTCTGACATAGATTATATAAAGTGGACAGGAATTATTTCTTTTCAACAGCACGTTTACCGCTTCCCATAGTACGACGCTTGTTGCCTCTGACGGTGCGAGAATTAGTTTTTGTGCGCTGTCCGCGCGTAGGAAGACCTCGTGTGTGGCGCACTCCTCTGTATGAACCAATTTCTTTAAGGCGTTTTATGTTGGATAATATTTCACGGCGCAGATCTCCTTCAACACGATAATTTTTCTCAATATATTCACGTAATTTATTTGCGTCCGCTTCAGCAACATCTTTAACGCGCGTATTCAAATCTATTTTTAATTTTGACAGAATTTTGCGTGACTCTGAAATGCCAATACCATATAAATATGGCACCGCATGCTCAATGCGCTTGTTGGAAGGTAAGTTGATTCCTGCTATACGTATCATAAAAAAATAATTGCTTAACCTTGACGCTGTTTATGTTTAGGATTCTTACAAATGACAACAACGCGCCCTTTACGGCGCAGTACTTGGCAGTCTTTACAAATTTTTTTCACTGAAGCACGTACTTTCATGAAAATTAGTCTTAATCTTTACGTAAAAAGGATTGGTATAATAATAATGGTAAAAACAAAAAATGTCAAGGGCAAGATGTGCACACCTTGTTTTATTTCGTTTTTATGCTTAATTTAGCTAAAAACGGTATACAATACGACCTTTTGTCAAATCATAAGGTGTTAACGCAACTTTTACCGCATCTCCCGGCAAGAGCCTGATTTTGTTCATCTGCATTTTACCCGCAAGATGTCCAATTATGATATGCCCATTCTCTAATTTGACTTTAAACTTGGTTGATGGAAGAAGTTCTTCTACGACGCCTTTAAACTCTATAACTTGTTTTGATGAAATGATGTTCTCATTATTTCCTCCCTGCATAGGGTTAAATATAGTATTAAAAGTGTTATTTAATGTTAAGTATAGATAAAATCTTGTATTCTGTCAAACATCATCAAAAATTACAATTTCTCCTGGTTTTATTTTTTTTACCGGCTGTGGAACAGGATTAAGTGTTACCTCCGTAAGCATATTTTTAACAGCTTGAGGAACTGTTTTTATGGGCGGAGGAGCTTTGCCCAGTGCCTCTCTTAACGATATTGGTTCCGGTGTTTTTAAGACTTTTGTTTTTATTGCTACTAGTGGCGGCCTTACCTTTTCCGGTTCACTTTTTTTCTGCACTCCATCTTCTTTTACTTGTTTGCGCTTTTCTTCTTGCACCTTTGCGTAACATTCTACACAATACGTAGGACGCGACGGATCAGGTTTAAAAGGAACATCGGTTGGTTTACCACAATGGAAACACACTGTTGGGTATCGAGTGCCGTTTAGTGCTGTAATCTTTGGCTTGGACGCACTCCCATGACCCGCCACTCTGTGTGCATCATCCACGCGTTTTGAATGTTGACCTGTTTCCAATTCTTCTTCGTGCAAATAGATATGATTCTGTTCTTTGTGACCAACGGACTCACTCTCGCCCTCATCCGCTCCTGCACTCTCCAAAGGTTCTTCTCCGCCAACCATACCACTCCAACGCATAATTTTTTCTTCAATCACCAATCGTTCTTCCGCGTAACGTTCACGCGAAACCTTAATAACTTTTTCTGTGTTGCCTGTTGGCTTATACTCGGTTAAAAATGTCTGGGCACTAAAGGGGTTTGACGCCACCCCATCTATCATCAATTTGATATACACATTATACTTGCCCAAATTCACGAGATCCTCCGCCAAAAACTCCGGCGTAAATTCCGGCTCCAAAAAAGTCGCGTCCTCTGCTCCTACGCGAAACACAATCATAGTGCCAACGTTGCCAAAAACCGCAGGGCGGACTTCCTCGCTCAACTGTTCAATATATTGATGCGCCATAATCAAATCCAGCCGATACTTACGCGCTTCGGACAAAATGTTCGCAAAACTTTCTGTGGCAAAATTTTGAAACTCATCTACGTATAGAAAAAAATCTTTACGCTCCGGCTCCGGTATGTCAACACGTTCCATGGCCGCAAGCTGAATTTTTGTAATGAGCATACCACCCAAAAGTCTGCTTGAATCTTCTCCAATACGTCCCTTTGAAAGATTCATGATAAAAATCTTGCCGGTATCCATGATCTCACGGATATTGATGGTTGACTTAACTTGCGCCACAATGTTCCGAATAATGGAAACAGACAAAAATTGCCCTACCTTGTTTTGAATTGGCGCAATGGCCTCGGTAGCAAACTTTTCACTATATCGGGCATATTCGTCTGTCCAAAACGTGCGTACGACGGGATTTTCTATCTGCGCGATGACGCGCTTTCTGAATTCTTTATCAACCAATAATCTGTTAATTCCCAACAAGGTACTCCCTTTAAAATCCAAAAGCGCCAAAATGCAATTATTTAGAATATATTCCATGCGCGCGCTCCATACATCCGGCCAAATTTTCTTGAATACGCCCATCAGCCCGGATGCCACCAAATGCTTATGGCGCGGGTCAATAGTTTCTAATACATTGAAACCAATTGGATAATCAATGTCGGATGGGTTAAAGTACACCACGTCGTTGATGCGGCTGGTAGGAATGTAATTCAAAATCTTTTCCGCAAAGTCTCCATGCGGATCCACCACACCAAGTCCGTTGCCTTTGTTAATGTCGTCAAATACGAGCTGTTCCAAAAGCGTTGTTTTGCCCATGCCGGTCTTTCCCACCAAATACATGTGGCGACGGCGGTCATCCAATTTAATGCCAAAACGGCGATGCTGATTGCGAAAATTGGTTTCGGCAAAGAGAGTAACAGGGTCTTGTCTGTCTATCATAAAATTGATTTAAATTATACCGGTAAATTGGATGGTGGGGAACCTTTTGGCGGGCCGCCCTTATGCGGATCAAAAGGCGGAGCCTCCGGTGAATGTTCCGCAAACGGTTTGGGTCGCAGATACCCGCCCTCAACAGGCAAGGATATAGGAGGTTCAACACGTTTTGCTTCTGTTTTCTTAAGCAAGGGCGCTTTGACCGTCAAAATTGGGAAATGCCACAGCGTAGCAAGCTCTTCCGCGTTTAATGGCCACTCTAATATGCCAATCCAACGGCTACGATTTTTGTACGCGGATACGATTTTGGTGCGACGCCAGTCATCTCGCATTTGTTTAAAAAAGAAATGAGTTTTGGTCATGGTCTTCTTACTTTCAGGTTTAATGCCGTTATGCCCTGAAGTGTATTGTTTAAACGCACCGGTTAATCCATAGGAAACGCGCGCGCGATTGAAAACTTCATGGCGCGCAATGTAGATAAAACGAATTTTAATGCCAAACGGTAGCTTATCAATCTTATGCTCTACCGCCTCTACTTTTTCTTTTTCTCCAGGGCTCAAAAACAACATAAGCGAATGCGGGGCATCATTTTTATTTTTTTCCGGTTTGAGACCTTCTTTAGTAAAAAATGCATCAATTACAGCATCAATAATTTTCCCGGGTATCACAGCAAGCGCATGCAGAGGGTGCGCCTTTACTTCTACCTTTGCACCAATCAATTTTTTAACCAATTTTAAACCCCCTGCTTTAAGAAAACTGGTCTCGAGTGGTTTAACTAAAAACTGCACCCACAGATGCTCTCCGCGCCCCATGCGCGTAAACACTTCCAAAAACGCGGCCATTGGGTCTTTGAATGTCCCTTCTTCCGCTCCTGCATGCTCAAAATCCTCATAGGTTTTAATGGGATAAAGCGGGTCTTGGGCGTTAACATATTCAGCACCAAAGACCTCCCATTCTTTGTCAGGATACTGGGTGGGAAATGACTTGGTATAGTCCTCCACTTCCGTAATTTCCGCGTCCGGATATTGGGCGTAAATAATTGATTCTATCAAATCACGGCGTTTTCTTGGTGTGCCTATAATAAATTGGATGTAGCCTTCTATGCTGACAATCTCAAAACTAAACCAGTACGGCATGTGACCATGCCAATTCCGTTCTTCGTAGTCCGGTGTTTTGTGAGAACCAGCCAGCTGATTAAAGATATTTTCAACCGCTTTGGGCGTTTGCTCGTTTGCTTTGGGCACATCTATTGCGAGAAAACACCATTTGACGTTCTTCCAAAGATAATGACCCCGACGCGCAAGCAGATAAGCTATGAGCGCGCCGGCCCACACAAGAGGCAAAAGTATTGCCCAGCCAATGGTCTGAAGAATATAATAAGATACCACATACCACGGTTCGGTAGCGGCAAAATAAACAAAGTTATTACTAAACCTTGAAATCGCCTCCAAAAAATTCATACCTTGGAAGCATTATACCATAGTGCAATAAAAAATGATAGAAAACAGGGGGCGGGACAGAAAACAAGGGGGCGGCGTGCAAGCATTTTAACAAGGTTGCGACCAAACCGCAGACACTTTTTAGGCAACGTGTAATTAAAATAACTTGACTCCTAAGGCGAACATGTTGAAACGCCATTTAACAAAAAAGGCCAGCACAAGGGCTTTTTTGTTAGTAACCTCATGATTATTTTGGCACAGGCAACCCAATCTTTTGCAGAGGCAAATAGTGGAAGTAATAATAACATCCGTCAACAGAGATAATATAATCCAAAACGTCTTTGTATTCTGGTTTTTCAAACCAATCATTCAAAACATAAATATATTTGACCTCAATATTCAATCTGGAAAATAATTTTCTGTATTGTTTGATTTTAAAATCACAAGTTTGCAACTTTTCGTCCGTGGAGCCAGCTACCTCTTGAAATTTAACCTCAATAATGTGCATGGTGTTGTTAGCGATAACGAGCACAGCGTCATCAGGCAGGATTTTTTTAGAAATAAAATCTGTGTAGTCAATTTTATTTTCTTCAAGATATTTATACAGGCCATATTTTTTAAAGGTCAACCCCACTTTTTTGCCATTATATAAAATATTATTATCTTTTACAGAATAATTTTTCTGTTTTTTGATAAATGTTAAAAAATTAACTTTACCTTCATAGTAAAGTCCTGTTTTTGTATTGGCACCGCCGACTCCGCCTTTTCTCATAAAATTATTTTTTTAAAAGTCCTTTCTTTAAATCATTAAGACGTTTGATAGACAAATCAAGGTATTTTTTATCTAAATCAATACCAATAAACTTTCGGTCGTTTAGTACAGCTGCCAACCCAGTGGTTGAAGAACCAGCAAACGGATCTAAAATGACGTCACCTTTATCAGTGCTGGCCATAATAATGCGAACAAGTAAATCAATCGGTTTTTGAGTTGGGTGTTTGCCGTGGATTTTTTCTTCTTTCTTTGGCGGGTACACAGCCCAAACACTACGCATTTGTAAATTTGGTTTTTTTATAAAATCATCGGGCCAGTTGCCGTTTTTCATCGCTTGGTAATTAAATTTATGTTTGGCTTCTTTGTCCTTACGTGCCCAAATTAAAGTCTCATGGCTGGCGGTAAAAAAACGGCAACTCAAATTAGGAGAAGCATTTGGTTTGAACCATGCAATATCGTTGAGTATGTGAAAGTGTTTGACCTGTAAAGCAAAACCGCACTGGTATATTGAGTGATATGTTCCGCTAATCCAAATTGTTCCACCTGGTTTTAAAACTCGGCGACAGGCTTCAATCCAAGTCAGTTGAAATTCAAAATCTTTTTTCAATCCGTTGCTAACATCCCATTCGCCCTTATTTACGCTTACCATCTTGCCAGCATGGACAGTAAAACCGCCGTTGGATAAAAGATACGGAGGGTCAGCAAAAATCATATCCACGGAATTTTCGGGGAGTTCTGCTAGTAATTCTATACTGTTGGCTTGGTATAGTTTGAAATTATTTTTATCAAAATATGGTTTTTGCATATATACCTTTGTATGTCCACATTATACCTTGTTCTAACTGTTTGGTCAAAAATAAAAAAGCTCGTATGAGCGAGCCACAGCGAGCGAATACACCATAGTTCCGCCTGATCAAAAATCGTACAAATTCGCCCGTCAAAATGGTAAAAAAGCGAGTGGCAAAAAGGGAATATATAAAAATGTATTTCATATAATGCGCACGGGTATGCGACAGTCCGACGAACGCACGAAGTGCGCGAGGCGGATTTCGCATACCCGCTGTTCATATAATACAAGCATACCAGAAATGGTATGTATAATGGCCTGGTGAATCCATACACAAAATATGTTAAAATGAGATGGAGAAACTAAACCAAATCTATGGCCAAGAAACCGCGGACATTCAGTCCGCAAGAAAAAGCGCAGGTGGCACTAATCGCCATTAAAGGCGAAAAAACCATCTCACAAATCAGCTCGGAGACAATTTGTATAAAATTATTGGACAGCGAGACATTGAGCTTGACTGGTTGAAAAAAAATTATCAATATTTAAACCATAGTCAAATAACATGCTGAAAAATTAGAAAGTCGGAATTTATTTTTCCGACTTCAAAATCTTTACAAATGCCTGATACATGAGAAAGAGCACTGCCAAACTCATCCACCACCAACCCCGCTCGCGAGCAAACCACCCGCCCCAAAACGCGATAAAAAAAGCAAGCGCGCTTAAACAGCCAAACAGCACTTCCATCATTTTATCATACATATCGGTTGAAATTTACAAAACAAAATGTTACGTAGTTTTGGGAAGAAGCCACTTTTACCGTTTGGCAACCGCCGCGCGCCTCTGCCACAGCACAAGAAGCGGACTTGCCACAAAAATTGATGAGTAGGTACCGAATATGACGCCTAAAATCAAAGTGAGTACAAAATACTTAATGGTTGCCCCTCCAAAGAAGAATACCGCCAAAAGCACCAAAAGCACGGTAAATGAAGTGCTAATTGAGCGCACCATGGTTTGGTTGACGCTTCTGTCTACCACCTGTTCAAAGGACTCCTTACTGTATTTTAACAGATTCTCACGGATACGGTCAAAAACCACAATGGTATCATGCACGGAAAAACCTAAAATAGTCAGCAACGCGGTTACAAACAAGGTGTCAATCTCCACTCCTTTGTAATGCCCCAACGCGGCAAAAATGCCTACCGGAATAAAAATATCATGGGTGAGTGCGAGCACGGCGCACACGCCATACTTCCACGCGCTCACCTGCCGTGAAACTTTGCGAAACGCAAACGCGATGTATAAAACAATCGCAATCAAAACCAACAGAATGGCGGAATATGATTTTTCTTTTAATTCCGCGCTGATTGATGGCCCGATTGTTTGAAATTGTTTTTCCGTGAACGCATTGTCCCCTGAAATTTTTCCTTTTAGAGCGCTAACAATTTTTTGGTGGGTCGGTTCGTCAATGTTTTTGGTGCGAATAATAAGCCCTTTGTCACCCACTTGTTGAATGATTGGTTTTTCCGTAATTCCTTCCACTACCGCGGACACATCCGCATTTGCAGGACGGTCTGTCTCGTATTCCACCTCCAAGAGCGCACCGCCGGTAAAGTCAATCCCCGGTTTTAGCCCCCACACAAAAAACGCAATAATGCCACTCGCAACCAATATAGCTGAAAGGCTTAAAAAATATTTTTGATTCTTAATGAAGTTGTAGTGCATAAAGTTTGGGTATATAGAGGTTATTCAGATTTTTTCTTGCTCCCCAAAAACAGCCATGGGTTTTTGACCATAGGACCGACAAAGTGAAGCAAAATGCGCGTAACGGTAATTGCGGAAAACATACTCACCAAAATACCAAGCGCAAGCGTGAGTGCGAAACCCTTTACCAAACTGCTACCCAAATACACCAAGATCACACATGTAATCAAACTGGATATGTTGGAGTCGCGGATAGAAAGCCATGCGCGCGCGAATCCTTCTTGGAGCGCTTGACCAATTGACAATCCCCTGCGCAATTCTTCTTTTGTGCGTTCAAAAATCAAGATGTTCGCATCCACTGCCATACCAATAGAAAGGATAAACCCTGCAATGCCCGCGAGAGTCAGGGTGACCGGAATCAATTTAAATATCGCAAGCGTGATGGCGGTGTACAGCAAAAGCGCGAGTGTCGCCAAAACTCCGGGCAAGCGATACATGAGGATCATGAACAACGCAACCGCCAAGAAACCAATCAAGCCCGCCCACAAACTTTTATACAATGAATCCAACCCAAGACTCGCACCAACCGTCTGCTGGCTTACCAGAGTAATTGGAACCGGCAACGCACCGGCATTGAGGCGCTGTGCCAACTGTTTGGCGGTTGCTATGGTAAAATTTCCTGAAATAATCGCTTTGCCTTCTTTAATGGGTTCGTTGACTGTGGGAATGCTGATGGGCTGTCCATCCAAAAATATAGCAACCGGTTTGCTCACGTTTCTTGTGGTGATTTCGTCAAACAACTTTTTGCCTTCATCATTAAACTCAAGATTGACGGTAGGCATGCCGGAGTTGGGGTCAAATTGAAGTTGTGATTTTTTGAGCTGGGTGCCGGAAAGCCCGGTGTTTTTCCATTCATCTTTGGCGCCGGTAATATCCGACTCTTCCAAATTTTTCACAAATATGCGCGATACTACGTAAGACTTCTTGGGGCGTTCCGATTCTTTGTAAATGACATGAAAACCGAACTCTGATTCTACAATATCGGAAATTGACCCCACTTTTTGGCCAAACACTGCATCCTCAAATGG